>Ga0181553_10000139_pt1 | contig 55621 bp, 50 predicted proteins | sample 011ome_17_FD_133753 | JGI IMG/M metagenome (GOLD analysis project Ga0181553, IMG submission 133753) | Coastal salt marsh microbial communities from the Groves Creek Marsh, Skidaway Island, Georgia - 011502XT metaG (megahit assembly) | ecosystem: Environmental > Aquatic > Marine > Intertidal...
ACCAAAAACTGTTTCTAGCGTTGTAGTTAAAGCACAAAATTCATCGTCCTTTAACTTACAGTTTCCAAACGTCATAGTAGCGGAGGTAATTAAACCTGACTCAATAAGGTCAACGGTAACACCATCTTCAGTTACTGAGAATGAAGTAGCTGTCCAAGTTCCATCTAATTTCTTAACTGCTGCTTGGTTTTTGTTACATGCTACAGCCAATAACGCAACTGTAGCAATCATCAATAATTTTTTCATAACTACATATTAAGTTTAGTCTAAAATACGTAAATACTTTCTTCTGGGTTACAAAGTTTAATGATTTCTATCCATTTATCTGGCATAACTGTCTTCTTCAATATATTGCAAATACTTCACCCAGTCTAGTGCCATCTGCCCCTTTAGCACCCTCGGGAATTTATGTTGGGCACCATATTTATTTTTAATCTTCATAAAATCGTAAAAGACTTTATTCGGCAAAATGTTTAATTCAATTTCTTCCAGCGCAAAATTACGGTCAATAAGATAATCGGTGTTTAGCATCGATAATTCATAATCCAACTCTTCTCTTAATGATTTAGATCTTCCTATTGGTTGATCACATCCTAAATACCAAACATGTTTAAAATTATCGGTTGCTGTTTTTGGGTTCTGTCGCATCTGTCTATTTTTTTGCTTTTCTTTAAGAAAAATGGAATCAGACAAATAACTAAAATGCTGATTTTCAATTGAATTTATTTTGTGACATTTGAATTTTATCAGTTGAAAACGGTTAAATTTGGTAGATGCGACAAAACCATTTACCCTTCCACTCAGTGGATGATTTGAGCTCTTGTCGATATTGCTGCTCCAACTCCTGATGGTCAGATTTTGCTGATTGAGCTTCCTTTTCTGCTCTTTCCAAAGTAGACTTTAGTTGCGCATTCTCAACCTTCAAATTTTGACGCTCTAGCTCAAGCTCTGGTTTATCACCTGAGGACATCGTCTTAGCCAATAGATAACCTATAACGACACCTGCTACTAACCCTATTATCAGCAATAAATAATCCATCTTTACCTCTTGTGATCTTTATTATATCTTAATTGAGCAACCAATTGCTTTTGTCTCTGTTACCTCAGGCTGTTGTCCTTTTAAAAGGGCATCTACCGCATCTTCTACATATCTTTTAGTCACAGCTTCTGCATCTTCATGGTTATCGTCAATTGCTCCAATGTAAGCAACACGATTACCTTTATCCGTTTTTTCTAGGATGTACATATGAGGTGTTTTTGTCGCACCGTATTGCGGAAAAATAGTTTGTCCTTCATCCATCAAATATGGAAAAGTAAATCCTTTTTCTTCAGCGCGCACTTGCATATTCTCATAACTATCTTCTTCAACAATTTCCGGATTATTCGGATTTATAGCGATAACTGGATATCCTTGAGATTTGTATTTAGCATCTAGTGCAATGATGCGATCCTCATACGCCACAGCATATGGGCAATGGTTACATGTAAATGTCAAAATGAATCCTTTTGCATCTGTATAATCAGCAAGTGAAACCATTTCACCATCGATATTCATCAGTGAGAAGTCGGTTGCGATATCACCAACGGCATATCCTTCATTCATCTGCTCATCCTCCTCAGTATCAGTTGACATTTCTGTAGAATCTAAAGCCGTGGTCAATGAGTCATTCTCATTTTCTGATGCTTTGTTTGATTCGCTCCCGCCACATGCGATTAGGACTAATGATAAAGCTAGCGGTAGGATATATATTATTGAATTCATGTTTTTGTGTTTATAGTTGATTTTGGAATTGCTGTACTTCTTTTTCTAATGTTTCAAAGGTGAAGGATTGCTCGTAAAAGTTTCGCTTTTGACCACTATAAATTATTGTAGCAGGAATGGCACCTGTCCAATAAGCATCAATTTGAGGGATCCAGCTATTGGCATCTGGTTCATTTAGCAGAATGACACGCTCTTTCAATTGTCTATCTTTTAGAAAAGGAAGAAGATCAGAGCGGATTTTTGATGAGAAATCTAAGCTAATAAGTGTCAGTTCAATATTTGGATGTTTTATAACCAGCTCTTGGAAATAAGGTAATTCAGCAACACATGGAATACACCATGTTGCCCAAAAATTAATGACATGAAGACGTTCATCTTTCTGATAAAGCAAGGGCTGTAGCTCCTCAAAATTTACCACCTCGACTTGATAATCACCATCGTGGTATAAGGTATCCGTTTTCAGTTGCACGCTGGCGTAACCCTCATTTTTTGGAGAAGAACAACTTTGAGCAAGTAATAATATAACCAGGGTAAGCCCTATGGACAGTAGTTTCTTATATCGATGTATCATTTCACTGTGAAGAACAAGCTCTTCAACTCTTTTGTTTGATTGATATGCAGAGACTTGGGCATTATTTCTTCTGCAGCCTCGGCATCTTCACTCACGGCTAAAGGTTCAAAAGCGACAGCGTTAGCTGCCTCTCTCTTTGAAAAAACGCCTCTACCCAAATTGGTTTTTTTGCTTCTTGTTACACTGGTTGCATTATCCGCTTCGGCATCGTTCATTTCAACATCTACAACTTGATCATCCATATAACCAGGGGCTTCCATTTCTTTGCGTTCTTGATCAACTTTATCCTTTTCAATTTTACTTTCATCTCGTATCTCATCCGCTGCATCTTCCATGGCTATGTCTTCTGTGAAAATTATACGACCATCTTCTCCAGGGACCGGCAATTCATTTAACTCCTCCTCTATCTCAGCTACTTCACCAAACGCATCCATCCGATCACGATCCATAACAAGCTTTTCATCAAACAATGCTCTGTCCGAAACCTGCTCTTCTTCTCCTTCTGATAATTGACGAAGCCCTTGACTATTTTCTTCTTCACCCGTTGTGACATCATCTACTGTAGTTTCATCAATACCACTATCATTTTTTACTGGTGGGACGTTGATTTCATTCGGTATGTTTTGAGCTATCTCTGGTTCATTCCAATCCATTTGAAACATCCATAAAAACCCGACCACCAAAACAGCTGCGGCAGCTAATTGAAAGCCTGGTTTTTGATAGATTCTCTTATCTTCAGGCAATAAAAATGCACCAATAGCATTAAGCCAGATCACTGGTTTCCGATCATCTTGATCGAATTGGGCCATCACTCCTTTTCTCAAGTCTGGTGAAGCTGAAATTTTATCTTTTTGAAATGCCGTATTTGTTTCTGTCAAAAACCAGCGCATTTGACTATATTCCTCAGCATTATCCGCCCATTCAGCTAATAGCTCTCGCTCCTTCCCTGTCAACTCCTCCCAGGATTTATACCTGATGATATCTTCCACTTCCTTTGTCATACGCTTGTTTTTCTATACACTTCAAGTTTTGAAGCCAGGGTTTTTGTCGCAAAATGCAATCGTGATTTAATTGTACCTGTGCTCACATCCATAATTTCTGCTATTTCTTTTAAGGATAACCCCTCGAAATGTCGCATCATAAATACTTCTTTATGCTTATCACTTAATTTTTCTAATTCTTCTTTTAAGGCCTCGCCAAAATTCGCGGCTTCTAGCTGAACATCTTGCAATTGATTTTCATCCTGACCACTAAACCCTTCTGGCATTTCATAACTGGTTGGCTTTCTAACCTCTTGTTTTTTATACTCATTCTTACACATATTATTTGCCACCGAAAACAACCAAATCTTAAACGGTCTTGACGGGTCGTAATGTGTCGGTTTTTTAATAATTCGTGTAAATAAATCATGTGTAAAATCTTCTGCCTTCTCCCTATCTTGCCACAATTTGCGATGAAAATAATTGACCATATACAATTCATAACGCGCATAAATTTCCTCAAAAGCTTTCCTATCACCCTTTATAAAAAAGCGCATTAAATCTTCATCACTATATGTATCGTATCGCTTTTTAAAGAGCTTCATTCTATCTTGTCATAGGCTATGAGGATGGCTATAACTTCATCTTTTTTACCTGTTTGGTCAGTTAGTTTTAATAATACGCGCTTAATTGCAGTTCTTAAATCAGAACCTTTTGGTGCAAGTTGATAATAAGTCATTAGTGGTGGAAGGTAATTGCGGTAGAGTTTTCTTTCAGCGCGATTATTTAATGTCAACGATTTCAATTCTTTTTGTGCCCTTGTCCAAAAGTTCTGCAGATGAATCATTTGATTTTCTGAACCATACCGATAGGATAACCCGGTTAGGAAAACTTTATTTGAAAACAGCGTAAAATAAGATTGATTTACGGTTGTGCTAATTGCCATTCCTGAGCCGCCTTTTGGTAACAGCTTCATGAGGTATGCTTTTTCATTATTTAAAAACTCAATATTGCCAAGGCTATAAGCGGAATTAATTTTCGCTCGGTACTTGTCATTCAGTAGAAAATCTAAATTGATGATTTTTAAATTCTTGTTTATCTGTCCCGTTGATTGTAGTGCAAGTAGAGGTAGACCATCTTCTTCACCACAAACAATTAGCGCTGACACGGTTGGATCTGCAGCAAGTGCTTTGTAATAAACTTGGGTATTGGAGCTCACCGCACCTAAAATTTGTTGAGCGTAAATTTTAGCTTGCCCTTCATTATTGGTCAACAAATAATAAGAAAAAAGTTCAGCTATTAAATCTCTATTATCGGGCTGCAAGCGTTGCGCCTCCATTAAATGTTTCGAAAGACTTAAATCATATCTTCCATTCACATACTTTACAAAATGATACTCAAACGAATTGGATGCGTTTTTCTCTAGAATAGACACAATACGATCTAATTGCGCTTTTTCATCAGTCGACAATCCTTTGGTATCGTCTCTTTTAAAGGCTGCTTTTTTTTCTAAATAACTCTCTTTTAAGTCGTAGGGAGATAAACTAGGCCCTTGACCTAAAGCAGTCGTTATGGACAGTAGAAACAATAGTCCAATCCCTAATATTTCTTTGATCTTTCTCAAAATGATCTGTTTAATTCGCTTTTCAAAATTTTGATGTTTCCATCCAAACCTTTTTGCTCTGTACACCTATTTTTCAATTTGGTTCAATATTTCAAAACAATACAAATAATGAACCATCGTGAGCTTTGTTAAAAATAGCAGATAATTTGTATTTTAGCTATAACCTAAACCATATTACTATGAAGCGTTTACCTTTTCTACTCTTATTCTTAATACCAATCGTTTTTACCGGTTGCTCAACAGCGGGAGCTGAAAAAATTGCAGATGAATTTCACCAAAAATTGGATGAAGGGGATCATGATTACATCATTAATCAGCTAGCCGATATTGATGGAAATGCAACTACCGAAGATTAGACCTCTTTCTTAGATTTAGTTGCTAGTTAGGGACCACAAACCAATAGACAAAAACAGATGGGCTTTAGTAATAAAATCAATAATAGCCTTAAAACTGTAAAGTTGAGCTACACGTTCGAAACAGCAACCTATGGTTTGATTTACGAACGGATTGTCTTGATTGAAAGAGGCGGTGGATACAAAGTATTAGCCGTGTTTATGGATTCGGATGAAGCTGTTGTTGAAAGTCAAACGGAAGATTATTAGACCTAGTTAGGCGTAATTTCTGTGGTGATGGTCACCTCTTTGAATTCGTTTTCAATATTGGCATAGATTCGAATATGCTCTACGGTCAACCCTTGTTTGTCAGCCGTATTCATCTCGATCGTCAAGATCCCCGATTCTCCAGGATTTAACTTCATTTTATCAAGCGCGCCACGCATGCAATCGCAGCTCGATGAAAGACTATCAATTTCTAGCACTTGTTCTCCCGTATTTTGAAAGGTAAAGGTTTGCGTTAAACCCGTTCCTGCTGTCACGCTTCCAAAGTCATGAATTTGTTTCGTAAAAAACAGCTTCGCATAGGTTGTATCTGTCCGGACAAAGCTGACACTCTGAATTTCAATTTTTCGTTCCAGTGCTGCTTTACGACTGTATACTGAATTTTTTTGATCGTTGATATTATCGCTAATCAATCCGTCTGCCGAATATTCCCCGAACGGAATTTGAACGAAAGTCAATGCACCGCCATTAGCTGCATTTTGATCGAGATAAGGTGCAAAATATCCATCCTCAATTTCATAGAGATAATTAATTAAACTATTGATCCGTCTTTTTGTCAAGTTGACGTTATAATCCGTTTTTGCTAATGGACTGGCAAAACCTCTTACCGTCACTTCAATGGCATAACCCTTCGCCAATTCTTCTTTTAATAATCGTAAAAACTCTTCCAGATCAATAACACCTTGTTCTACATACTGTAGGAAAAAATCATCAATATCCTCCTGGGCTTCCTCAGCAGCATCTCCTGACAATCCGCTTGAATATTCTTTTTTATACCGATCCTCCATATCGACATAATCATCATACGATTCCATATAAGTCAAATCTGTCGTTGTATCGCGTGTTCTCGGATCCGGTTCATCATTATGAAAATACAAAGTGACAGGAAGTTTTTTATTCAAATCTGTTAACGACTCAAATCGTGTAGGCGGTTTTAACTTTGGCAAATAAGCCGTAAAAATATCATTGCAGCAGGTTGGATTTTTAGCATAATTAACACCAATGCGATTGGATGAATAATAATACCGATCATTGGTCTGATCAATAACGAAATACGTATCATTTTGACTCGAATTAATGGGTAGACCAAGATTTTCGGAACTCATGAAACGCATCTCTTCATTTTTGGCAACAAAAACATCTTGACCTCCAAATCCTTCATGCCACGAGGAACTAAAATACAATTGATTGTTCAACGTATCATAAAATGGACTGATATCGTCATCCATTGAATTAACACCTCTTCCTAAATTTCTGGCCTTACTATACCGATTGCCATTCTGCGTGACCATACTGTACCAGATATCCAGTCCGCCGATGGTTTTGTTTCGATTGGAAACAAAAAATAGATATTCTTGCCCATCAATTTTGGTAGCATGCGGCATGGTTGTGATGGCCCCTGGTTCATTGATAATTTCACCTAAACTATCGACATTAACAATTCGTCCATTCTTAATTTCGCCAACATAAATTTTACAAGCATAATTCGGATCACAACGCGAAAAATAAAAACGTTTACCATCTGGACTCATGGAACCGTTGGCACTGTTCATTCCTTTTTCCTTCGTACCTTTTAGCTGAATGACATTTGAAAAAATACTATCCTGTTGCTTGGCGGTATAAATTTGAAGTGAATATTCTTCTGTAAACACCTCTTCATTATGATTGATTGAATCTGCTTTTAAGGAAGTAAATCCTAATCCTTCGGACCAGAAAAAAGGAGCCAGTTCAGCGTCTGGAGTATTGACTGGAGATGGCAAAGAACCTACAATATAATCTGCCGTATCACGAATGGCCTTAATAGCCCAAAGACAACTTTTTATAGATTGCTGCGCTTTTTTATACGGATACTCCTTTCGATTCTTTTTAAACGTTTTTTTGGACAACTTCCAATGTTCCAGTGCCTCTTCATAATCGCCATTATACTGTTCCATTGTGGCAAGCCAAAAAATACTTTTCGGATAGATCAATGCATTTTCTTTTGCGTACACTTTCTTGTAATAGAAAGCAGCTTTTTTATAGTCTTTATAGTGTCGTTGCGCTTCTGCCATTTTCCAATTTACCTCAACGGAATTAGAATCTATATCCATTGCTTTTTCGTAATATAAAATGGCATAATAGAAATCTCCTTCCACGATCTTTTCATCGGCAAACTCCATCATTTGCACAAAGGACTGCCCGAAGACAAGGTTCCCCGTCAATCCAACAAGAACGAGACAACGTTTCAAGAAGAGGTTTATACTTAGAGATAATCCGGGCATATACGGTGTTGAATATTCGAAGGTTTAAAAACATGAAGCATGTATTGTAAGGAGAACTCTAAACCTCCGCGAACATTACTTGCAGGAGCTAATTGCGAAAGATTGACATCATAACTCACCCCAGCAATCCAATTATTATAATAAGCACCAACGACGGCATAGATCGCATCTCTATTTCGGAACCACAAACCGGCATAAGGTGCAATATACTCACCCTTCTTGTCTTTATAAATATATCGGACATTTGAACCAAAAACGATCTCGCGATAAGTACCTTGAAATTGCATAAAAAGACCTGGCTGTAAATCCCATTCAAAATTTAAATCGTAAACCCCCTTAGCATGAAAGGATACCCTGCGATCACGCTCGATTAATTCATTGCCATAAAAACTTTGCTTTGCTTGCGGAATATTAAACCAACCTAATCCGGCTACTATTTTTTTCCTTGGTTCAATTTGCCATTTATAGGCGACACCTAACGACAGACTTAAACCTGTTCGACTAGCTGTTTCAAAAGTTTCCATTGTTGGTAAATCGGGATCATAATAAAACCCGTTAAACTGATTATCAAAATTCAATTGGGTAAAGTCAATACGACGGTGATTAAACCCGATTTGCACTGCAGGCGTTATGGTATGGGCTGAGTCTAAATCAAGTGGGATATCAAAAGCGGTTGAAACATTCATTTCAATAGTACGGAAATTACCGTCTCCTGCGGCGTCATGAAATAAATTGATACCATGATATAGTCCTGGTAAAAGCAATTCCTCTTTATTTTCAGCGGACAATGCGATCGTATTAAAAGGTCTTGAAACTGAACGCCATTGACTTCTTTGATTGGCCGAAAATCGCCAATCCCCTTCAAAGTTTCCTGTTAAGGCAGGATTCAAATAAACGGGGTTCATATAAAACTGTGAGAAATGAACATCTTGTGCAGATCCTGAAAACGACAGCAGCAAGAAAAATGCGAATATGCAGGCTTTCCAACTTTTCATTTAGCGAAGTACCGTTATATTTCCTTTGATTAAATTCTCTTGCCCATCAAAACAAATAACTTGCAAATGGTAAACATAGACATCGGGATCAACAGGTTTATCTCTAAATGTACCATCCCAGCCAATCGCTTGATCAGTTGATTCAAAGACTAATTCGCCCCATCTGTCAAAGATCTTTAGCGTAACTTCTTCTAAATTCTGTCCTCTAACAAACAGTATATCATTCTCTCCGTCATCATTTGGCGAAAAGGCATTCGGAACAAAAATATAGACGTCTCCACAAATATATTCATAGGTTGAAACGGTGACCGTTGCACCTGTTTGACAAATGCCATCGGACATCAAAACCGTATAGGTTTTCGTCTCATATAAAACGGCTTCAGTTGTTTGTTCAGTAGGATTGGTAACACCTGCATCTGGAATCCAAAAGTATTCAAAAGCAGGATCATCAGGGAATGCTTCTAGCAGCGTTGTGCCGCCTTCAGGAACAAGGTCAGGCGTTGCAGTGGCAAATACAGAAGCAGGATTAATTTCGCGAACTTCTACCCAAATGGAATCTTGAATGATACAGCCCAAATCAGTCTCAGCTGTCAAATAATAATACATGGAATTTGGTGGAACACCAGCTGCGTAACTATCATCCTCAAAAAACAAATGCTCATTTGGTCCCCAATCAAAGGTCATTTCAATTTCTGGGAAAAGGTTATTGACAGCAAGGTAAACTGTATCTTCTAGACAGATGATGGTATCATTACTCAATTCAATGGCTCCGTCTACAAATGTTATCGTGACAGAATCGACCAAATCGCAGAGCTCCCAACCATTCGAAGCTTGAACATAATAAGTAGTCGTTGTGAATGGGCTAACCACAATGGTCGAATCCATATCATCATCATTGAGCATAGTTCCGAAATCAGGGTCATCTGACCAATGAAATGATATTGCTGTTCCATTCGAATTAGCAATGAGCTCGGTTGTTATTTCCGTACAAACTACCGTATCGTTAGGTACTTCCAACTGCAATTCATCATAGACGGTAATGATCTTAACCGCCGTGTCTGTCAATCCACAAATGGTATCGGTGATGGTCAATATTACCTCATATTCTCCAGGCTCCGTAAACAGAACTACCGGACTTGGGCCATCTTCTAAAATCTCGGCTCCAGGACCGAACTCCCAGTCAAAATTAGTGGTATCATTACTTTCGTTTTCAAAGGTTAAGGTTAAAGGGGCGCACCCTTCTAATAAATCCACCTCGAAACGCGCCACTGGAACAATTTCAAAATCGAATTTATAAAAGACATTATTACAATTTGAACTGAGATTTAACTCCGACCATGCATCATCTGTTGTTGGGAAATCACTATTTCCGCCACAACCACCACACACACCTTGATAAACCACTCCATACTTATCAAATCGCGATGTACCGCCATCTACATGCTCATCTGAATCAGGTCCGCCCATGTAAGTTCCATACAATAAACTTTCAGCGTCTCGCTCGAGAACAATCATATAAAAATCAAAGCCATTTGGAGAATCTTCTAGATAGGCATCATCTGTTGTTGGCATCCCAGTAGTTTCCGCTCCACCAGGTAAAATATTACCGCCCCAACCAGCTACATAAACATTCCCACAAAAATCGACTAAAAAGGCAGAAGGTGAAATATCCGTAGTAGGCGATCCATTGCCAAATACTGTCGTATATTCCGTTGCCGTTAATTCTGAATTTAATTTCCAGATAAATTGTGAACTCCCCGGATTCGAATAAACATCTGGAGAAGTTGGCATATCACCCAAGCTTTGCCCGACAATAAAGACATTGTCCCAACGATCTACCTCAACAAAAAACACTTGATCATAGGCAATCGTTCCGATATAAGTACTTTGAATTATGGCATCACCATCTTCGTTGATTTTGGCAACATAGCCATCTGTTTTACCACCATTATAAGTAGGTGAAATTCCTCCAGCCGTTCCTGGAATATCATTAGAAGTTGTTCCTCCAGCGATGACCACATTATAACTCGAATCAATTTTGACGGAATAACCTGCGTCATTATCATTACCACCAAAATAACTCGACCACATCAAATCAGAAAAATCCGCAGAAATTTTAAAAACTACCGCATCTTGATAACCTCCATAGGTCATTTGAAAGCCACTTTCAACTGGAAAATCATCTGACCAAGAACTCGAGGTGACTATTATATTTTGTAATGAATCAACCATAATTTCACCACGAAATTGGTCGCCATAATTAGTTGTCAGTGAATCATAAGCCGCTGCTGAGGAATAAGTTCCGGATGAAATCTTGAAATTCACTCCATCATTAGCACTACCGCCGATATAGGTAGACCCGAGCAGGTTCAATCCGTTTGCGCTAAATTTTGAAATAAAAATATCTGTTCCGACTGATCCAAAATTCGTTCCGTTAAATGCGATATTCAGCGGGTCTCCACCCGCATGATCCGTTTGAAAACCTCCTTCAATTGGGAAATCTATGCTTGAAGTGGCACCATATAAATAAACGTTGTTTTCTTCATCACAAATTAAGCTGTGTACAGTTTCTGTTCCTTGCGTATTATCTCCTCCTCCAATAAAATTCGTCCAGATCATGGTTGTGCCATCCTCATTGTATTTTGAAACAAATACATCTGTTGTCACCGTACCTACGTCATCCACGGTGATATTCGGAATGGTATTCCATGCCGGACCAGGAGCTGGATAATCGTCGCCATAAATCAATCCGCCGATGTAACCTTTACCATTGTATGCATAAGTCGCTGTCATACCAAAATTGTCTGTGACGGAGCCACTGTATGTAGCAAAAATCAGCTCAGGATCAATGATTAGTTCAAGAGCTGGATCATATGCACCCAACTTAAAAGAGACTTTGTTTGCCTCCAATTCAAAAGCACATTGCACATCAACTACTTTACCATTTTTAATTTGATAAGCATAAGGTGCTTTTTCTCGAATCTCACCCAGTCGCGATTCGATGATTAAGTTACCAAAACGATCTAGTTTTATATTTTTCTGTCCTTTATATTCAATTTGAATTTTGTCAGGATTTGCATTTGCCGCTAAATGGAATTCATATTTCAGTTGCCCTTTATCTTCAAAAACCAATAAATCCGTTTGGGGATAAAGACTTGGGTATTTCACGTGATGATAACCATAGACACCAGTAGCCCAGCGCTGCTCATTATTACCTTTAAAATAATTGTGATAATGTGCGGTTTGATAATCGTGTTCGGGCTCAACCTCAACATTTGCTCCTACAAAATTTGTCGTTATTATTGACTGTTGGAATTCAATGATGCCATCTTCTTTAACTGTTGGATTATTGGTTGCGTGGTTTTCATGCAAGTGAGAATAATCCATAAAATGATACATAATTCTACCCTGCTCTAACCAAATAGAACCCGCTCCTGTTTTTGCCCGATATAGCACACCCGACGGCCATTGCCCTTTATTTTCATAAAAGGTATAATTACCAATAGGCGTCTGAATTTCTTGCGCACCACTTGAGAAAGCGAGCAGCAAAAACATCAACGACAATAAGCGGGGCATTTTAGGCATATATGCAATTTAAGAAATTTCTGAAAGCATTAGTAATAATCAGACGATTTTAAGGGACTAGAGGTTGACTTTGCCTTTTATATTCTTTGTTTGACGAACAAAATTAAAGTATGGACGTTCATTGGGAATCTAGTCAATTGGAAATAATTTTTTAGAAAAAAACCGCGGAGGTCGAATCTGTTTAAAATTTATCTAAATTTGCCCCCTATACTAAACTAGAAACCATGTCAGAAAAATATACAGCTCAGCTATCTGAGTTCATGGAAAATGTAAAAGCGAAAAATGGTCACGAGTCTGAATTCTTACAGGCAGTAGAAGAAGTGGCTGAAGCAATTATCCCGTTTATTGACGAGAATCCTAAATACCAAGGAAGCAAACTATTGGAGCGTATGGTAGAGCCAGAGCGCGTCATTATGTTCCGTGTTCCATGGTTGGATGATCAGGGAAACACACAAGTGAATCGTGGATATCGTGTTGAGTTTAACTCGGCTATTGGACCATATAAAGGTGGTTTGAGATTTCACCCATCTGTGAATCTTTCAATTTTGAAGTTCTTAGGATTCGAGCAAGTATTTAAAAACTCATTAACTACACTACCAATGGGTGGTGGAAAAGGAGGATCTGATTTCAATCCGAAAGGAAAGTCAGATAATGAAATAATGAAGTTTTGTCAATCATTTATGACTGAACTTCAGCGTCACATTGGTCCTGACACAGATATACCTGCTGGTGACATAGGCGTTGGTGGTCGTGAGATTGGATATATGTTCGGGCAATACAAGCGTTTGAGAAACGAATTTACTGGTGTTTTAACTGGAAAAGGTATTACATGGGGAGGATCTTTGATTCGTCCAGAAGCTACTGGCTATGGTACTGTTTATTTTGCAGAAGAGATGTTCAAGACAAAGAACGATAGCATGCGCGGTAAAACGGTTGCTGTTTCAGGTTCTGGAAACGTTGCTCAATTTGCAATCGAAAAGATCTTACAATTAGGTGGAAAGGTTGTTACGGCTTCTGATTCATCTGGTTATGTATATGTTCCTGGTGGAATTCACTCGGATAAATTAGATTTCATTAAGGAATTGAAGAACGTTAAGCGCGGTCGTATTTCTGAAATGGCTGATAAGTATGATGATGTTGAATTCTTTGCTGATGAACGCGCTTGGAATGCACCGTGTGATATTCATGTCGCATTGCCATGTGCAACACAGAACGAATTAAATGGTGAAGATGCTGAGAAGCTTTTAGGAAAAGGCTTGATCTTGGTTGCTGAAGGAGCAAATATGCCTTCTACACCAGAAGCGATTGAGGTATTCCACAACGCGAAGATTCCATTTGCTCCGGGTAAAGCATCTAACGCTGGTGGTGTTGCAACTTCAGGTTTAGAAATGTCTCAAAACTCACTTCGTTTGTCTTGGACACGTGAAGAGGTTGATGAGAAATTACACAATATCATGAAGTCAATTCACGAAGCATGTGAAACGTACGGTCGTGATGGCGATCATATTGATTATGTAAAAGGTGCTAACGTTGCTGGTTTCGTAAAGGTAGCAGATGCTATGCTAGATCAGGGATTGGTTTAATCCTTTCATTCATAAATTTGAAAACCTGTTCGTCTTTGGTGGACAGGTTTTTTTATGGTTAATCTGAAAATTTAAAAAGCAAGTGGATGATACTAATTCTCGTTTGAGAACAGAAATTTGTTGGGTGATGTATATTTCTCTTTAACGGCAAACATGACGATACCGGCCGTGTTTTTTACACCCAGTTTATTCATGATATTTTTTCGGTGGGTATTGACGGTATGCTTGCTCAAAAAGAGTTTTTCACTTATCTCTACATTGGTAAATCCTTCAGCGATTAGGGTGATCACCTCCACTTCACGATTCGACAATACTATCGGTTCGCATGTAAACTCAGAATCACTTAATTCTTCAACATCAATTCCTTCGTCATGAATGGTTTCTAAAACCTGACCACAAAAGAATTTTTTCCCTTTACTGGTTTCTTTGACAGAATCAATGATTTCAGTGATACTACAATCTTTTTTAATATGAGATGTAACGCCACTTTTTAATGCATTGACGACCGTTGTACCAGATTGCTCAGGTGTAATGGCCACAAAGCGAACATCATCCGAAATACTCAATGCTTTTGGAATCACATCGATTGAAAAGTTGCCAGAGGTATAATCGATTAAAACAACGTCCGGATTAAATGACTTGATTTGGCTTAATAATTCAGCCTCATTTGAAGCTTCACCAATTACTTGTACTTCAGCGTTTTTAAAGACCGTTCGGAGACCTATCCGAACCAGTTCATTACTCTCAGCTAAAATCAAGTTGACCATGACTTATTTAGAATGATTATTGATAAGCAAATATACTAAAAATTCAAGCTTTAAGCGCAGAGAATTTGAATGAATTTCAGGTTATTTTTAAACAGAAATATCTTGTGCGTGGTATTGAAAATAAGTCAACAGTCGCAAAGTATTGAAAACCCTCATCTTTTATTTTTTTTTAGAACCTAAACCCTAATTTTGCTCCTCCGAAAAAATGATTATTCGGTTGGTAGATGTTATTCTGATAAGCAACCTCTACTGACCAAGTCAATTTATTTCTTTTAATGCGTTGCAAACCAACTGGAACGTATAAGTTATAATTCCGAAGGTTAGCACCAGTATACTCAAAACCAGAAAACACCCCAACATAAGGCGTAATATTTAAAGGTGTATTACCAAAAAAGTGGTACCGTCCGCCTAACATAAAACCATGTTCTATATCCTCACCACTCAAGGGCAATTCGCGCAAACCTGCTCCAATTTCCAAACTTATTTTTGGTCTGACAAAATAATCGAAACTCGCACTAACCGCTCCGACTGGACCCAAAGCATAGAGGTTAAAACCTGCAGGGTGTTGAACGCGTCTGTTTAATGTAAATTTTTCTTTTTTGAACGATCGATCCATACGACTTTCTTCTGAAGCATATAATCCAAAACCGGCACTCATAAAAATCAATAAAACAATCCCTCTCATAACCTCAATTTCAGATAATAGAGCAAAGAGTATGCCGCAATCCGCCGTTTCTTTTTGTTTAAAACCTTAACGAAACAGCCAAACTCGGCATAATTGGTAACTGATATACTTTTTCGTTCGTCACACGATTAACATAGAAAATGTTCTGACGGCTATACATATTCGTAACACCTGTTACGATCTCCCATTCCATATTCTTGAATTTTTTGGAGTCGAATGTCTTTTTTAAGTTGATATCAAATCGGTGATAAGTTGGCAGATGACCATTATTCTGATTGTCATAAATGAATGTAATATCATTAGCATTTCCGGTCACATAATCATCGCCAATATTGCTGATTTCAGGAGATTCATATACGCCGATCGTTTGACGGAATGGCAAACCAGAACCTAGGTTCCAACGAGAAGTTAATTCCCAATCCATTTTTTCACCAAAGGTATACGTTCCGATAAAGTTGATGTTATGACGACGGTCAAATACAGGTGCGTAAAACTCAAACCCATTCCAACGCGTGACTTTACCTAATGAATAAACTCCCCATAGGTATAGTTTTTTCGATCGGTAAGATAAAACGATGTCACCACCATAAGCTTGCCCACTTTCAATGATAAAGTCTTTTTTCAAAACATCGTCTAATTGTGAGTTGACGTCTGTATCTTCGAAGATTTTATTTCTATTGATGTCTGTTAGTTGGTTAAACCATTTATAGTACGCTTCGAACTTTAGAGAGACATTATCTGCAAGATCAATTTCAGACCCCGCAATTGCATGCCATGCTTTCTGCAAACCATTTCTAATATCCGTTTCAGTACCATCTGGATTCGTGAAATCAGCAGGAATGTTTTCAGGCGCTGTTATAAATCCGTAAAAGAGGTTAACAACATCTTTGTCAGACGTTGTACTGGTAAAGTTTTGTGTATAGAAGCCTCCAGCCGCTTTCAGGCGAAAAAAGTCAGTTACATTGTACTTCATGCTCATTCGCGGTTCAAAAGTCACTTGACCTACAGACGAGTATCCCTGAACTCTAAAGCTCGGTTCTAAAATCAATCTTCTTCCTTTTGCAACGTGTCTATAACTCAGATACAAACCGGCTTCATTGGTGTTTGAATTGGCCTCTATTGGTTTATTTACTTCATTAAATGTTAAGAATTCTGTTCTGAAGATATTAAATCCAAATCCATAATCCAGTCGGCTTTTACCTTCTAGATAATAGGTAAAATCAAAGGCCATTTCTGCTCCAAAAATTCCACTAGTTCTATCTTCTAAACTCTCCTCTTTCAATGCGATGTCGTATCGTGAGAAATTTAACCGTCCCTTCAAAAACAATTCTGAGTTTTGTGGAACGAATACAAAGTTACTTCCCCCACCGTAGCTATTCCAGTTTAAATCAGAAACCGCCTGATATGTCACTTGATCATTGAATGAAAATCCAAATAATGAAAATTTGTTTGTTCCATCTCCTTTTACTGAGACTTTACCATATAAATCGGCAAAGTTAAATGGTAAACCTTCACCTTCATTGATGTATGGATACAGTGCTCGAGATGTTTGCTCAAGTACAGAAGCTTTTCCGGACAATACAAATGAAACATTATTTGATTTCGAAAGTGGCCCTTCGATCAATAAACTACTTGTAAAAGGTGAAACACCTATTTTACCTCCAAAACGTTTCGAGTTACCATCGCGATAGGTAATATCCATTATGGACGAAATTCGTCCTCCATATTTTGCATTAAACCCTCCCGTATAAATATCTGCTGATCGAATTAAATCAGTTTCAAAAACGGAGAAGAATCCAATAGAGTGAAATGGATTGTAAATGGTCATACCATCCAATAAAATCTTATTCTGAATAGGTGTACCTCCACGAACATAAACTTGTCCACCTTGGTCACCCGTAGTAACAACCCCTGGTACAGTCTGGAAATAACCAGCAATATCGGCAACACCTCCTGTAACAGGTACGCGAAGGATATCTTTTTTAGTAATTTTAACAACAGAGATTCCTGGATCAATTCTCTTCTCTTTGTCCATGTATTCAATCTCAACAACACCCAACGTTTTTCCAACCTTCAATTCGATTTGTAAATCAACGATTCCGCCAGAGACTACTTTTATGTCTTGCTTGAATTCTTCATATTCAGGGGATGTGATACGCAGTACATAATCACCAGGACTAACTTTTGGAATAGCGAATAATCCATCAACATCTGCTGTGGCATGTTTATCGGTGCCAATCAATAATACTTTTGCAAATGGAACTCCGTTTCCATCTTCTGAACTTTTAACAATCCCACGCACAGTTCCTTGACCAAAGACGGTCGTGATTAAGAACAGCGTTAAGACTGCAACTATCTTTTTTATCATTCCAATTCGAAATTAAACCAATTCAATCAGTTCATGAATCCCAAGCGTTTATCGTTGCTTAATCTTCTCTCCCCACCCTAACGACAACAACATAATCAGGGTATTTAAACCTCACTTTCCCATGTGCTTTTGATTTGATTAAACTTTTCGAAATCGAGCCTAAGAAAAGAGATTGCCAAATATAACCAATTTAGCGCATGTTACTCTAAAAAAGGAGTATGGCTTATTAACTGGTAGTTAATTTGAATTAAACGGATTAATGGAGAAGTTTAAATATCAATTCTTTGAGCAATTCATTTTCAGGGGTACTGCTATTATTGACTCCTTTCGCCAATAAGTCATATTCTCTGAGCAAGCTGAAGTTTTTAGAAATTGTTCTTGCGGGATGCTTTCTCTTATTCAACAATAATTCTTTTGCTGGATAAGGATGGATTTTCAGTATCGACGCTAGTTTACGCGGATCATCAGTTCCGGCAAAATGGGCCTTAAACAAACGAGAAAACAATGTATGAAGATTTGCGAGCACAATCGTAATATGTGTTGCTTTTGGGTTTTGCCCAAAATACCGCACAATCTTATTGGCTTTCACTGGGTTCTTTTCTAGCACAGCATTGACCAATTCAAAAACATTATAATCTTTGCTAATTCCGATATTCTTTTCAATGTGTTTTTCATTGATTTGCTCACCCGGCGCAACGAGCAGAAATAATTTCTCCAGCTCATTCGAAATACGACTTAAATCATTTCCTAAAAACTCAGCTAATAATGCTGTTGCTTTATCGGTTATTTGATAATCTTTTGTTTTGATATAATCGCCAATCCACTTGCCTAATTGATAATCTTTCACGCCATCTGACTCGAAGAGAACAGCGTCTTTTTTCAGGATCTTGTAAATCCGTGATCGTTTGTCAAATTTCTTGTACTTGTGGGCGAAAATCAAGACTGTTGTGGGAGAAGGTGACTCGAAATATTTTTCAAAAACCTCCCATTGTGATGCTTTTTTATATTCTTGTGCTTCTCTGACCACAACCAGCGTTCGCTCACTCATCATAGGTAAACGTGTCGCTGAATCTAAGACATCAATGGGTGGTGTATCTTTAGCATAAACCACTGTCTGATTAAAGTCGCGTTCACTTTCATCCAAAACAGAAGTTGTTGCTGCTTTGACAATTTGATCAATATAAAAGGGTTCCTCACCATGCAGGAAATAAATCGGTTTCGGATTGCCCGATTTCAACTGTTTTATGACCTCCTGATGCGTCACGATTTATTTTTTTCTAAAGAAAATTCGAATTGGAACACCCTCAAAATTATACTGAGCTCTTAGTTTGTTCTCCAAAAAACGTTTGTATGATTCTGGAATATATTGAGGTAAGTTACAGAAAAAAGCAAATGCCGGAGCATGTGTAGGTAATTGTGTAACAAACTTAATTTTGATGTACTTCCCTTTTAATGCGGGAGGTGGTTGACGTTCAATTACTGACAGACAAAACTTATTCAATTCTGAGGTCGGAATCTTCTGGGTTCTGTTTTCATTTACTTCCATTGCTTTTTCCAGCGCTTTATGCAAACGTTGTTTGGTAATGGTTGAAGTAAATAAAATTGGAACATCATTAAATGGTGCTAATTGTTCTCTAACTTTATCTTCGTATTCCCGAGCACTCATGGTGTCTTTTTCCTCAATCAAGTCCCATTTATTTACTAAAACGACTACTCCTTTTCTGTTCTTCTCGATTACATAAAAGATATTGAGATCTTGTTTTTGTATTCCTTCTGTTGCATCTATCATAAAGATACATACGTCCGAAAACTCAATACTTCTAACAGAACGAATAACAGAATAAAATTCGATATCCTCATGTACTTTTCTTTTCTTTCGGATCCCAGCGGTGTCGATTAAAATAAAGTCAAAACCAAAGAGCTTATAACGCGAATCGATTGAATCTCGCGTAGTACCAGAAATAGGTGTTACAATATTTCGTTCTTCACCAGTAATCGCATTGATAAATGAAGATTTACCAACATTCGGCTTACCGACAACTGCAATACGCGGTACATCCGAATCATCTTCTGGCGTGCCTTCAGGATCAAATTGTGCTACTAGTTCATCCAATAAATCTCCTGTTCCACTACCATTATTGGCAGATATACTATAGATCTTTTCCACTCCCAAAGAATAGAATTCATAAGCGTCATTGGCTCTAGCTGTATTATCAACCTTATTGGCGACTAACAAAAATGGCTTTTCTGATTTACGTAATAAATCCATTACGGCTTCATCCAAATCGGTGATACCAACAGTGACATCCACCATGAATAAAATCACGTTGGCTTCATCGACAGCGATTTCAACTTGCTTTCTTATTTCCTCTTCAAAGATATCATCCGACCCACGAACGTATCCTCCTGTGTCAATAACACTAAAATCGATACCGTTCCATTCAGATGTACCATAAATTCTGTCACGCGTTACTCCGCTCATTTCTTCCACAATAGCTGCCCGACCGCCAGTCAAGCGATTAAAGAGCGTTGATTTACCTACATTAGGCCTTCCTACAATTGCAACAATGTTTGACATTTTATGATTCTTGCGTTAGATGGGTATTAATATCCGAATTTTTCTAGTTTTCTATCGTTTTCTCTCCAATTATCATCCACTTTTACGAATAATTCGAGATGGACATGCTTTTCGATAAACTTCTGTATGTCTTTCCGCGCATCAATTCCGACATGTTTTATGCGCTGGCCCTTATGACCGATAATAATTCCCTTTTGGGATTTACGTTCCACATAAATAATGGCCCGAATTCGGACAATATCCGGATCTTCGTGATATTCCTCTACGACAACTTGCGTCGCATACGGAATTTCTTTTTTGTATTGAATAAAGATCTTCTCGCGAATAATTTCGCTAATGAAAAATCGCAAAGGACGATCCGGCAATGCTTCTTTTTCATAATAGGGCGGACTCTCTGGAATTAATTCCAAAATACGGCCCCAGATCGGTTCCATATTAAATCCTTCCAATGCAGAAATCGGCAAAATCTCAGCTTTCGGCATGAGTTTATGCCAATATTCAATCTTCTCTATGATTCTCGGCTCATCTCCCTGATCAATTTTATTAATCAATAATAAAATGGGAATGTCTGTTTTTTGCAGACGATCAAAAGTTTCTTGGTGATTTAATCCATTTTCATAGATATCCGTCACAAAAAGAATGACATCAGCATCTTTCAGTGCTGAATTCACAAATTGCATCATATTTTCATGCAATTTATAATGCGGATCTAGCACGCCGGGTGTATCTGAAAACACCACCTGATGATCCTCGTTATTGACGATCCCCATAATTCGGTGACGTGTTGTCTGTGCCTTTGAAGTAATGATTGATAAACGTTCTCCTACGAGTTGATTCATCAAGGTCGATTTTCCTACATTAGGGCTTCCGATAATATTTACATATCCTGCTTTGTGTGCCATTTCGGTGCAAAGGTAGTGATTGTGGATTTAAGAACGTTTGAATAAAGGATTAAAACCAGTTCTTATTTGGATTGAAAATTTTGTCAAGCACCTCATAAACGCGAGGATGACCCCGTCTTAAGTCATCGGGATTTTCAAAATAGTGCTCCCCAGTTGCCGCCAAAAACTCAACAGGACTGGTTTTAGCATAGCGGCGAATACTTGCATTATCATGGGATGCAATCAATGTTGCTTTTTCCTCAAACAAATTTTGCCAATTGTCAATATCTTCCTCCGCCATTAAACCCTCTAGTACACCATCTACCATTCCGTCTTGCATGTCCATTAAATGAATAAATTCATGAATGGCAACATTTTTATTGTCGGTTTGATCGTGAAAGCCTTGATAAAGTGCCTTCCGGGACAACCACATTTGCCCTTCCATTTCTCCCCAACCTACCAACCCGCGCGCCATTTGTTCAGTCTCAGGAATTTGGAATTTATTTGGATAAATTAGAACTGTATCCAATTTCAAGTAATGCCATTTTTCAAGCCGAAAAGTTGGAATAACCCCACCAGCCGCAACTAAAATTCGATCTAAATCTGTGACTTGCGTTCCCTCTCCAACAATCTTATAATTCAATAAGAAAATGTGAATAGCCTCTTCAAATTTTGTTTTTTCTAGTGATCTTAAATTTTGATAAAAAGGCACTCTTCTTTTGAGAATCTCGCGCCATTGATTCGGAAAAGGTCGATCTGGCAAACGACGATATACCCTTCGCGATTTTTTCATTCGGTTATAAGCTAGGAGCATCAAAGCCAACACTAATAAGACAGTTATTCTCCAATCGTACATGAGTGCAAAGATAATGAATTACTAATGTTTGTATAACATCCATTAATTGAATCCAGTTCATCCTTTGATAAGAACTATATGAAGCTGTATATGATTATTATCATTTATTTATTGCTTAATAAACATGAATTTCACCATAATATGACTTAAGTTTAATGAAAAAACAATAGATCAACTATATGACAGTCGAAGACGATATTAAACTAAAGTTCTTAGGAGGTGCAGAAACCGTAACTGGATCGAAAACGTTGGTGGAAGCTCAAGGGCAACGAATTCTGATAGACTGTGGGCTTTTTCAGGGCATCAAGGATTTAAGAAAATTGAATCGTGACGATTTTCCTGTTGACCCTGGCTCAATAGATTGTATCATCTTAACACATGCCCATTTAGATCATTGCGGATATATTCCAGTATTGGTTAAAAATGGTTTTAAAGGTTTGATATATTGTACCCAACCTACTAAAGAATTGACTGAAATCATATTACTAGATAGCGGCAAGATACAAGAGGAAGACGCGAATAAAGCGAACAGACACGGCTATTCAAGACATAGTTTAGCTAGACCCTTATACACTGCCAGTGATGCCAAGCAAGTCTCTTCCTTTTTTTCGGAGCATGAATACAATAGCGACCCCTATGATTAATCTATCAGCCGGCTTTAGAATTGTGTTTTAAATGTTTGTTGAAAATGGCTTTTAAGAAAAGACCTTCAGAAATGAGGGTCTTTTTTGTTGAATATCGAACTTAATTTTTTGGAAGTCAATTTCTCTGTATCGTAGACTTGACAGAGAATGCAGTAGGACAAAAAAAAGACTCACCGATAAAAAATACCGATGAGTCGTCCTTAGTAGCGGGGACAGGACTCGAACCTATGACCTTCGGGTTATGAGCCCGACGAGCTACCAACTGCTCCACCCCGCAATATATCTTTTAATGTTTTTGTCTTAGTTGCGCCCTCGTTTGAGCGGGTACAAATATAAGTGATCTTTATTCATTGACCAAACTTTATAGAAAAAAAGGAAATGCATCAATACTTTTTATGAAAATTAAAAAAGCAATGTATTCATTATAAGGTCATTATATTGGCTTCTGGCTTTTAAAACTTTTTAAGTAAATGGTACTATTTAAATTCGAAAGGGTTATTTATCTTTACAACATGGAAAAAAATTGGTCGATACGGACGTATTTCTTAAGCGCTTTGTTCTTCATCCTTATTTTGGGTTGTGCTGGAGATAATGAACCCAAAGAAATGGACCCTATTGAGGAGAAAGTGACATTTTGCGATTGCAAAGAATTGGAGTTAGACCAAATGTATAATCGCTTTTATTATGTAGATCCGTCAGAAGGGTATACAGGTACTTGTGAGACTTACTTTCCGAATCAAGATGTAAAGCAGCGGAAACATTTTAAGGATGGCAAAATTCATGGTGCATTGGAAACCTTCTATGAAAACGGCCAATTGCAGGACATCAAACATTTTGATATGAATCTCCAATCTGGCGATTATAAATTATATACCGAAGATGGACGTTTATTGCTTCATGCTATCTTTGAAAGAGGTCGTCATACTGACATCATATTCAAAGATCCGAATTACGAAAAGTACGCGACCGAGTAGTTTATTTAGCCTGCTTGGCCATTGTCGCCATTTGGCGCATGTCTGATCCGGCTGGAGCTTCGAATACTTCTAATTGGAAATAACTCACAGCGGCGAGCAGGTGATCAAAAATATCTGCCATGACCGCTTCATAATTAGCCCATTCTTGGGTATTTGTAAATGCGTATAATTGAATTGGCACACCTTTTTCGGTTGGTTCTAATTGACGTACCAACAACGTCATTTCGTTATTGATTTCTTTGTTGTTGAGCAAATATTGCTCGACATAATAGCGAAAAACACCCAGGTTTGTCTGATTACGCCCATTCATTAAAACGGACTTATTGGTGACATGTGTATCATTATAATGATTAATTTCTTTTTGCTTCTCCTCGATATAGGTGCGAATCAATTCAATCTCGCCCAACTTATCGAGCAATTCGGGCGTGCAAAACTTAACCGATTGAATTTTGATATGGATACCGCGCATGACACGTCTACCATCAGAATCCAACATTCCGCGCCAGTTTTTAAACGAATCTGAAATAAAAGAATAAGTGGGTATCGTTGTAATCGTCTTATCAAAATTTTGAATTTTAACCGTAGCTAAATTGATCTCAATCACATCTCCATCTGCGCCGTATTTTTCCATGGTCACCCAATCACCAATACGGATCATGTCATTTGCAGCTAATTGAATGCTACCTACAAATCCCAAAATGGTGTCTTTAAAAACCAGTATGATAATAGCCGTTAATGCCCCCATTGAAGTAAGAATCACCAATGGTTTGATCGCAAAGGCAACCGAAATCATCAAAACAATCAATATACAGAAGACTACTATTTTCCCTAACTGAAAATAGGATTCAATGGGTTTATCTTGCAGCGCAGGCTTTTCAATAAGTACATCTCTGGCCGTGTTAAAAAATCGAAGAATCGTAATCAGCGCTACCAGAATAATAGCCAAATCAATTAATCGAATAAAAAACTCTGCAAGATTAGGGAAACTATATAGCGTCGTTTGAATCATAGGCTCCATAAAGAGCATTGGAACCAAATGCGCGAGGGCAGCAAAGAACTTGTTCTTTACCAAATAATCATCCCACATTGTTTTTGATTTGAAGGCGATGCTATGCACAATCTGGGTTAAAATTAACTTTGATAAAATCCAAACGGCCCAGCTGATTAAAAAAGCCAGGACCAAAATGATAAAGGTTCGGGTATAGATGAGAAAGTCTCCACTTAAACCCCAACTACCTAAAAGCTCATTCCACCAACTAATAAATACATCTCTATCCAGAATTCCGATCATAACTTCATTTGTGTTTTGGAATCACAAAGGTAGGAATCATATAGGAATGAAGAAAAAATGCGCTTCTTATATTCTGAAGCGCATTTGTATCACCAGTTTGAATTGGGATTATTAGTAGATTATTATCTTTTTAGTTTGCATCATTTCATCTTGCGTAATTTGCAAAATATAAGTTCCAGCTTTTAAATCAGCTTCAATAATACTTGTTCCGTTATATGTTTGAGTCAATACATTTCTTCCATCTAACGAATATATGCGCACGCCATATCGACCTTCCATTTGAATTTGGAAAACACCTGTTGATGGGTTTGGATAGACGTTGAAATTAAAAGCTGACAATTCTTTATGACCTGCCACTACTGCCGCACAATAAGCTGTTTCGCCTGCGTAAAAACTTTCTACATCCATTGCTATTGACATCAACAAAAGGTGCCAAATAATAATCCACTCCATCGGAAACATCTCCATTTGCCGGCCAATTCAAAATAGACACAGGGTTTCGTATCCCATTTCGTCAAAATTTTCGATATGAAAATCAATTTCATTCTTCAAAACAGGATAAACACCATATTCAGCGGAAGAAACTGGAACTGTTGCAGCGCCATCATTCGTTAAAGGTCCTGTAAATAAATCACCATCGGGTATATAGGTTTGAGCAACAAGTCTAATATTGTCATCAATATCTTGTGCACCAAACCATAATCCCATGCTATAAAGAATATGATCGCCAGACCCTTTAGGCACTTCATAACCATGACTTGTCATCGTAGCATTATTAAAGAGAAGCCCTTGATTAGAAACAGTTTTGGAAGCGTTGTTTAATTCCATATTGAACTGATCAACCTGTCCAAAAGATAAACCGGCAATGCTCAATGCAGCCACGAGGAAGTATTTTTTTAGCATAATCGTTTTATTTTCACAAACATACCAAAAGAAATATACTACACTCTGTTTTACTTAACATATCATAATGTCTTTATAACAGTCTAGTTTTTGGAGATGCTCATCATCATTCTTATTCCAACAGCGGATTATACATCATAAAGGCGTGGTTCTCTGTAACGAGTTCCTCTGAAACTTCACCTGAATCTGGATTCGTTTTAATACGCCATATTTCATTGTGCCTTGTATACCCACCCCACCACTGCTGTCTGAATAGATGATTCCGCTCTTCAATAATTATTTCATCCTCAATTGAGTTTTCAGCGCAAATCTGACCTTGAAGATGGGTATCATCTAACCAGAGGTTAATTTGAAAAGCCTGGTCAGATTCATTCGTGATCTGCAGATCGATATAGTTGTACGATAATGTTGCTCCACTGCCAAAAGGAATCTTACGATTGACGTCTGGAAATACATCATAGCTATGTCGCCATCGCTTTGTTACGACAAGCGGGGTATGAATCGTCATCCAATAGATCAAATTCCCCATCTGACACAAGCCACCACCGGTTCCACTTGTTACTTTTCCTTCTGACAAAGTCATTCCTTCTAAATAACCTTTACTTTTAGTTGGACGTCCAACCATTTTCCAGAAAGAAAAGGTTTCTCCTGGCTTAATAATAACCCCGTCGATACAATCCAACGCCAATTGAAGATTCGTTACCTTATTGCGCTGCAAGTGCATATCCACGTCTTTTAATCTTCTTAATAAAAAAGATTGATGGGATTTCACCAAAGCAGGTAAGCGAACTTTTGAACGTTCCATCGCCCATTTTTGATCTGAACGGAGCCAGTTTACACGTTCTTTTAAACAATAATATTCTTTCCCTAATTTGCGACGTAACTTACTTCGCTTGATTGGCTTTACTACTTGTTTTACCTCCACAATAATTTGACATTTTTCTACTTCTCTAATGTAAGTAAAAGAAAATGATGTATTTATATCTGTTCGGTTGATTTGACCTCTTAATTATTTTATGGATGATCTAATTGATTATTCGTTTCTTTGCAGAAAAACGGAGCGTGCGTCATCTTTTTTCTTCATTATGGTTTTTGGGCTTAGCTACGCTGATCATCTTCCCTTTATTGGGTTATCTTCTTCTATGGATAACCGGAGACGACTTCTGGAACATGTTCAATATAGAACAAGATGATATTTGGACGATCCCCGCTTTTTTGTCCGCTGGAATCCTCTTTGGACTTGCCGTTATTTGGCTGAGTGAGTTGACTTATTTTGAAAAGTCCATGCGTGATTATAAGCATATCCTTCAGCGGTATAAGATCACCGTTTGGCACGCCTTCTTCCTCTCTTTTTGTGCTGGTTTTGGTGAGGAAGTATTTTTTAGAGGTGCTTTACAACCCTATTTAGGAATTTGGCTAACGGCCTTCGTATTTGTTGCGATTCACACCTATTTTTCAATAAAAGACATGAAAAAAAATGTCTTTGCTGTGCTATTGACCCTATATCTCGCATTTTTAGGATGGGCTGCACGCGACTTTAGTTTATGGCATGCCATTGCCGGTCATTTTAGCTATGACCTCGTGCTGATGATGTATATTCGAAAAGATTGATTAATCTCTGTAATCTTTGCGGATGATTTTATCGGTTGCGGTTCGATCAAACTGGCGTACAAAATAGGTTTCTTTTGGCATTTGATAATTCGTGAGTCCAACTGAGATCCACTGTTCTTTAGAGAAAATAAATTCCTCAGAAGTTGGGCCCTCAATAAATAGGATCAGACTTTGTCCCCATTTTGAATCGGGTACACCAAATAAAAAATAGGCGCGATTGTTGAATTTAGCTGCTATTTTCCGCTCGATTTGCTCGGGAGAAATTTTATATCCTGCAGAATTCACCACAAAATCCGCCCGCCCTAACCATTCAAAATGACTTGCATCAATCAACCGAATCAAATCATTGGTCACGAGTCGATCGGTAATTTGATTTTCTTTAATCACCAAACACCCCCGTTCGTCCATTTCAATTTCAAAACCTGGCAAACAGGCATAAGTAGCATCCTGATGATTTAAATTTCTAAGGGCAAAATGCGTAATGGTCTCTGTCATTCCGAACGTTGCAAAGTTCTGATTGTCTAGTTCCAATAAATCTTTTTCTAAACCTGAATTGATAGGCGCACCTCCAATAATGACTCTATAAATCTTTTGATATAAGTTTCGGGTAATTGGATTTTCTAGGATAGCTTCAACCTGATAGGGCACAAAAGCTGCAAAATGAATGATCTCATTTTTCACTGACCCGCTATTCTCCAAACTTAAAAGAGGATTCCTAGCTGTAGGCAAAACAATAATGGCCATGTTATGCAAAAGTGCTCGAACAACCATTAATTTACCTGCGATATGCTTGGTTGATAGGCATAGGACCACTTTCTCCCCTGCTTCAAAGTCAAAAAACGCACCCGTTGCTTTAGCAGAAGCCTTCACTTTTTCCTTATCCAAAAAAACCGTTTTTGAGGCACCAGTTGATCCTGATGTTTGAACTGAGATTTGGTCTTTATCATTTGTCCATTCATCATAAAAGGCATATAAATCCTGTAAGGTATCTTGATTGACACCGTCGGTAATAATGATGTTGGGAATCCGTTCTTGCAATGGAATAAATTTTGCATGAAGTTAACCAATAATTAAATTTACATTATAGAAGAAACAAAAAGAATAAAGATAATGAAGAAAATATTGGGGCTAGTGTTGGTTTTAGGTGTGCAGATGAATGTAGGGCATGCAGCTGTTTTAAAAATGGCAGGAGAAAAGACGGTATCAAAATACTTTACAGAGAAATCTGAAGAAGAAGGTATTGAATTCTTTCATGGTACGTGGAGTGAGGCACTCAAAAAAGCTGAGGAGGATAATAAGTTGATTTTTTTAGATGCTTATGCTGCTTGGTGCGGACCTTGCAAGTATATGGCAAAAAAGACTTTTACTGACCCGGACGTAGGTGCTTTTTACAATCAACACTTCATCAACTATAAAATGGACATGGAGAAAGGTACAGATGGACCACGCTTGTCACGCAAATTTGGTTTACAGGCTTATCCCACGTTGTATTTCATTAACGGGAAAGAGGAAGTCGTCCATAAAAAATTAGGATTTCATGAAGCAAAAGAATTTATTGCTTTAGGTAGAGTGGCTTCAGAAATGAAGTAGTCCAAAACGTTATAAAAAAGAAAACCCTGCTTTCGTTAATGACGAAGCAGGGTTTTTTCTATTGTAATCAATTCAATTAGCTATCCGTTTCAACTTTCGCTAAATCTTCAGCCTTGTATTTTCCATCTTTCAGTCCTTTTTGAACTGTCTTGAATGTTTCGATTGTATACGTAACGTCCTCTAGCGTATGTGCAGCTGTTGGAATCAAGCGTAACATAATCACATCTTTAGGAACAACAGGATAAACAACGATCGAACAGAAAATATTATAATTCTCTCTTAAATCGAATGTAATATTCGTTGCTTCTGCCAACGTACCCTCTAAGAAAACAGGAGTAACAGCAGAGTTTGTTCTTCCGATATTAAAACCAGATTCTTTCAATCCTTTTTGAAGCGCCGAAGCCACTTTCCAAAGATTTTCTTTGTGTTTAGGTTGCGTACGCAACAATTCCAATCTTATTCTTGCTCCAACTACCAAAGGCATTGGTAAAGACTTCGCGAACATCTGTGAACGCATGTTATAACGCATGAATTCAACCACATCTTCCGTAGAAGAAATAAATGCTCCGATTGAAGCCATTGACTTTGCAAAGGTTCCAAAATAAACATCAATCTCATCTTGAACACCTTGGTGCTCTCCAGTTCCCATACCCGTTTCACCTAATGTACCAAAACCGTGTGCATCATCAACAAATAAACGGAAGTTGAATGTTCCATTTTTTCTGAACTCAACAATCTCTTTCAAACAACCTTGATCTCCTGCCATTCCGAAAACACCTTCAGTGATCACCATGATCCCTCCTCCTGTTTGTTCGGCAAGTGCAGTTGCTCTTGTCATTTGTTTTGCAAAACTTTCCATATCGTTGTGTTGGAACACAAAACGTTTACCAGCATGCAAACGAACACCATCAATAATACATGCATGCGATTCACTATCGTATACAATCACATCTTTACGATCAACCAAACAATCGATTGCCGAGAGCATTCCTTGATAACCGAAGTTCAAAAGAATGGAATCTTCTTTTTGCATAAAATCCGACAATTCAGCTTCCAGTGCTTCATGCTCTGACGTCTGTCCGGTCATCATTCTAGAACCCATCGGATAAGCCAATCCCCAGTCAGCAGCTGCTTCAGCATCTGCTTTTCTAACTTCTGGGTCATTTCCTAAACCTAAATAGTTGTTTACACTCCATACCAGGCATTCTTTCCCTCTGAAAATCATTTTGTTTCCAATCTCACCTTCCAATTTTGGAAAGGTAAAATACCCGTGCACTCCTTTGGCATGCTGACCAATTGGTCCTCTGTTTGCCTTAATTTTCTCAAATATATCTAAAGCCATATCTTAATTTTCCTCCCAAATCTATGGGATCAATTATAGTGCGAAATTATAGTGAAATTTCAGATTAACCCAATTAATCACGAAATTTTATTCACATTTTATCGTTTACCTCACTAATTTTCACATTCATTAACAAATCAAATTCTATCTTTGTTCTCTCATAAATTGAATCGAATGATCAAAAGTAAACTACTTCTTTATCCAGTTATAGCTGTATTACTGACACTGGCAGGCTGTTCAGACTATTATCATCTGACCAAACAAAAGTCTACTGCAACTCCCGCAGAAAAGAAGGAAGCTGGAATGAAGTATTATGAGGAAGGTGACTACATTAAAGCGATTACTCTGTTTGAAGATGTCATGAATCACTATAAATTCACCAGCGAGGGTGAAGATCTTTATTTTAAGTATTGCTTGGCGAATTATGAATTAGGCGATTTTTATTTAGCTGGTTATTATTTCAAGCGATTTATTAGAAGATACCCTACAAGCAAACACACCGAAGAGGCACTTTTCTTAAGTTCTCTTTGTTCGGTATCAAATTCTCCCGAATATAGTCTGGACCAAACCGAGACTTATAATGCCTTAGATCAGTTACAAATCTTTATTGATCAATACCCAAACAGTTCACGAATTGACACCTGCAACCAAATCATGGACAAACTTCGTTCGAAGTTGGAATTAAAGCAATTTGAATATGCACGTCTCTTTTATCAAACAGAGTTTTATAAATCGGCTGTGGTCGCATTGGAGCAAACTTTATTAAAATATCCTGAGTCTGTTTATAAAGAAGAGATCATGTATTTGCTTGTTAAAAGCAATTTTGAGTTGGCAATTAATAGTGTAGACGAGAAAAAATTAGATCGACTGAACAATACTATAAAAAGTTATCGTACCTTTGTGGGCGAATTTCCTGAATCCAAAAAGCTGCGGGAGCTTGAATCTATTAAGAAGCGAACCGAAACTGAGATTGAGGGAATCAAAAAATAACAGAAGGAAAATCGGAGGATATGAGCATCAATTACAAAAACACAAATGCAGATCGCACAACGGTTACGCGTGATTTAGAGAACCTTTCAGATAAGTCGGGAAACATCTATCAATCACTTATCGCTATTTCAAAGCGTTCAGATCAGATCGGCAGTGAGATGCGTGAGGAATTAACTAGCAAGCTAGCTGAATTTGCCTCAACTACAGATAATTTGGAAGAAATTTTTGAAAACCGCGAGCAGATTGAAATCTCAAAGTTCTACGAAAGTTTACCAAAACCTGTGGCGATTGCTATTCAAGAATATCTTGAAGGCAAAGTATACGTGAGAGATACTTCTAAAGAAGTTGAAGAAGATTAAATCCCATGTTATCCGGTAAAAAAATCTTACTGGGTGTCACCGGAAGTATAGCTGCGTACAAAGCGGCCCATATTGTCAGAGCACTTATCAAGTCAAATGCGGAGGTCAAAGTAATTATGACCGAATCAGCATGTGATTTTATTACCCCTTTAACCTTATCTACCTTATCGAAAAAACCTGTCGCCATTGAATTCATCAAAGATGAAGAAAGCGGAGAATGGGAAAATCATGTCGATTGGGGAATTTGGGCAGACTTGATGTTAATCGCTCCCTGCTCAGCCAATACACTTTCCAAATTAGTTAATGGTAATTGTGATAATTTATTACTCGCAACCTACTTGAGTGCAAAATGCCCCGTGTGGATCGCTCCAGCCATGGATCTTGATATGTTTGCTCATTTTAGCACGCAGGAAAATCTCGCTAAGCTGAATGAAAATGACGTTTATATCATTGAACCTACTTCTGGAGAATTAGCCAGTGGATTAGAAGGAAAAGGACGGATGGAAGAACCCGAGGAGATCCACGATCAAATCGTTGCCCACTTCAATCCTAAGTCTAACTTAAAAGGCAAACAGATTATCATAACAGGTGGGCCAACTTACGAAGCCATTGATCCCGTTCGATTTATAGGGAATCATTCTAGCGGAATAACCGGTGTATTGCTCGCAGAGGCCTGCGCAAAACGAGGCGCCCAAGTCATTTTGGTGACCGGCCCAACTCGTTTTAAAACATCATCAGCTAATATTAAAGTAATTCCCATTAATAGCGCCAACGAAATGTTAGCTGCTGTTCAAGCGAATTGGAATGAATGCCAAATCGGTATTTTTTCAGCTGCTGTTGCCGACTATCGACCAGCTCAACCAGCAGATCAAAAAATCAAGAAAAAAACGGACGCAATTACGATTGAACTTGTTAAGAATCCAGACATTCTCGCTTGGGCGGGAGCCCATAAAAAAGAGGATCAATATCTGGTTGGGTTTGCCTTGGAAACTGAAAATGCAATTGAAAATGGTCGAGGTAAATTGGCGCGCAAAAACCTAAATTTACTTATCTTAAACTCGTTAAATGACAAAGGAGCTGGATTCGGTCATTCAACCAACAAGGTGACCTTTATCAAACCAAACAATAATTTGATTAATTTTGAGTTAAAGAACAAGTCGGATGTTGCTGAAGATATCCTGAATGAAATTGAAACAGACCTAAATGATTAAGTATACTTTTCTTCTAATCTTTACGCTGTTCGTGGGTCGTATGACGGCACAGGAATTAAACTGTCAGGTCAGCATCATTACCACGCCTGCCCTACAGGTAGGTCCGGTTGAAAAAGAAACCTTCAAAGAGCTAGAGCAAGCGATTTATGATTTCATGAATACGACTAAATGGACGAATGACATTTTTGAAATCGAAGAACGAATCAATTGTAATATCCTAATTACAATCACAGATATCCCTGCAACAACGACCTATAGCGGTAAGATTCAAATTCAATCCACTCGCCCTGTTTTTAATACAAGTTATAACTCGACCGTATTCAATCATGTTGATGGCGATTTTTCCATTAATTATCTAAGAAACTCGGCTATTCTACCTATGAGTAATTATCAATATCGAGATAATTTATCTGCCATTTTATCCTTTTACGCTTATATGATTTTAGGGTATGATTACGATTCTTTCTCACCAAAAGGCGGTGATCAACATTTTAAGGCAGCACAGCAGATTGCAAATAATGCTAAAAATTCTGGTGATCAAGGCTGGTCTGCCTCAGCAGGTAAAAAAAGAAATCGTTTTTGGTTGGTTGACAATGTCCTACAACCTGTTTTCAGTCCGCTGCGGGATGCTTATTATTCCTATCATCGCGTGGGGATGGATCAAATGTATGCCGATCAAGGAATGGCTAGAAAAACGATTCTTTCTGCTTTACAAGGACTCGACAAAGTGCAACGATCACGACCAGGAAACATGAACTTGCAGCTGTTCCTCGTCAGCAAAACGGATGAGCTAATTAATATCTTCTCTCAATCTGAAATGAAAGAAAAGAACGCTGCTGTCAGTATTCTTAAAAAATTGGATCCTTCGAACTCTTCGAGGTATCAGGAAATTTTGAACTAAATTACCACTATACTCTTCCCATTTGATTATTTTTGAATAATGCGATTCGGCTCTAAATTGTCGTCGTAAAAATGAGTGCTTTTTTATGCTGAAACAACTAGAAATAGCAAATTATGCGTTAATTGACAATGTTGCGCTTGACATCAAGTCTGGGTTTACCTCTATGACCGGTGAAACAGGTGCTGGAAAGTCGATTTTATTAAAAGCACTTTCGCTTTTGATGGGAGAAAGAGCAGACACGTCTGTGATTAAAGGAGCTGAAAAAAAATGTGTCCTAGAAGCTGTTTTTGATATTAGCGCACTGGGTATTAAAGGATTCTTTGAAAATAACGACCTTGATTATGATCAGGTTTGCATCATGCGCCGTGAGATTACCACTAGCGGCAAATCAAGAGCCTTTGTGAATGACACACCTGTATCCATTGCTGTATTAAAAGAACTCGGAAACCAGCTGATTGCGATCCATACGCAACACCAAACCTTGGATGTATTAGGACCTAGTTTTCAAACTGAACTATTAGACCATTTTGCAGGTATTGCTGAAGAAGTAAAGGTCTATCAAAAAGAATATAAGTCTTACCAAGAGGCAAAACAAAAATACGTTGAGCTCCAACTCAAAGAGAAAGAAAATAGGAAAGAAAAGGATTATTTGGCTTATCTAATTGAAGAGTTAGAAACCTTGAAATTGGAAAATGCAGATTTACAGACTTTAGAAAATAAAGCCGCTCGTATTGAAAATGCAGAAAAGATCAATAATACGCTCGCATTTGCCCGATCTGTATTTGAAAACGATTCTTTCTCTCCATCCATTGGCATAAAAACGCTCATTGAAAGTTTCGACGAGCTCAAAACATACGATGAAAATTTTGCCTCCATTTCAGCAAGATTATTAAGTCTCAAAATTGAACTAGACGATATTGAGTCAGAAGTTGGTCGATTGGATGCTGACGCCGATATCGATCCAGAAGAAGCAGTTTTAATTCAAGAAAAAATTGAAGGAATAAACGCACTGCTCTTTAAACATAATCTTCGAGAAATTCCGGAATTATTGGAACTACAAGAGAAGTTAAATGTGGATCTAGACGCTATTTCTACCGTAGAAAGTGATTTACAGGATTATGAAAAGAAAGTCAAAACCTTTAAAAGTCAGTTGGAAAAATCTGCATTAACTATAAGCCAAAAGCGCATAGCAGCGGCACCTCAATTGACTAAAAAAGCAGATGCCGTTTTGGATCAACTTGCGATGGAAAATGCAGAATTAAAAATTCAAATTGAGCCACTTGACACACCTGGACCAAACGGAATAGATAAGATTGAATTCCAATTTAAAACAAATGCGGGAGGCCAATTTTCTCCTTTAAAAAAGACAGCCTCAGGCGGCGAATTATCGCGTCTAATGCTTGCACTTCTATCGATTTTATCGGAGCGTAAAAATTTGCCAACGCTTATTTTTGATGAAATTGATACAGGGGTATCAGGCGAAGTCGCTGGAAAAATAGCTACCTTATTTCACGAAATGGGAAAAAAGATTCAGGTCATTGCCATTACACATTTGCCGCAAGTTGCAGCTAAAGGAAGACAGCAAATGCATGTACAAAAAGAAAGTGGTTCAGACAAGACTGTCACACAAGTAGCAGAATTAGATTCTGAGCAAAGAATCACCATTCTGGCAGGCATGATGAGTGCAGGGAAAATAACGGATGTAGCAAAAGAAAATGCTACGAACTTATTATCAAACGTTTAAAAGATTAATTTTATTCTCATTACATTAAAAACCACATCATGAAACATTTATTACTTCTAACATTTATCCTATTCGTATCTATTATCGGAATGGCGCAATCAACCGGTGACATGACCATTTACTCAAACACGGGAGAACGGTTCTACGTGATTTTGAATGGCGTTAGACAAAATAAGGCCGCAGAAACAAATGTTAAAATCACAGATCTTACTGGTGAATGGTATAGTTGCAGAATCTTAGCGGAGGATAAATCCTTTGATATTGAGAAAAATCTGGTCGTAAAGAAAGACAGTGTAGTAACCTATCGCATCGTTGAAAAACGCGGTAAATATAAAGTTAAATTCTACAGCCAGACTGCATTAAAGGCGAGTCAGCCAATAGAAGACCAAACAACCATTGTTTATCATCCAACAGAATCAGGAACAGTAACAAACGAAACCTACCTACCGGGAAGTAAACAAGGAAATGGAAATGGCGGTGGCAACCAAGATGGAACAGGCAATGGCAATCGTCAAGGGCAACAAACCAGTGGCACAACCCAATATGTGTCCGGTAGTCAAAATGGTGGCGGTAACGGTGGCGGTGCCCAAAATGGAACCGGTGGCGGCAATCAACAAGGAAATCAGGGTGGAAATTCTACCACAACAACCATGACAACAACGACGACCACAACGACCACAACTTCAGGTACTGGCAATAATAACCCCGTTGAAGGTGGATCGATCTCTATCGGTATTAATGTTGATGAAAACGGATCTGTTCGAACTTCAACTAATGCAGGCGCAGACGGAGAAAACATCAACCTTGATATGAATATTAACGTGAATGGAACCGGAACTGGCATAGAACAAACAACGTCCACTTACGAAGAAACAACAGCCGTAACAACGACAACCACTAATAGTGGAAGCGGTAATATTCAGACCAATACAAATAATAATCAAACGGAATTTTATCAAGATCAGGATATTGCAGTGACATCAACTGGAGGTTGCTTGACAACTGATCAAGATATGGCGAATATCACAAAAGCGATTAAGGCAGAAAATTTCGGTGATGATAAAATGAGATTAGCAAAAACTTTCGCAGAGAAGCAATGCATGTCTCTCGATCAAGTTAGAGAAATTACTCTACTCTTTGATTTTGCTGACGAACGGATGACGTTTTTGAAAACAGCGCACCTAAATTGTTTAGATCAATCGAACTATTATATGCTGAGTGATGTTTTTACTTTTAGTTCGGACAAGGAAGACTTTAATACTTTCTTGCAGTCTAAATAGTATAATATTGCAGATCTAAAATGTCAAAACGTGTCGTTATTACTGGCGCCCTGTTTGTTTGCTTAGCTATCATGTTAGGAGCCATGGGGGCGCATATGCTCGAAAATAAAATCAGCGGAAATTTATTAGAAGCCTTTGAAAAGGGAGTGAAATACCAGATGTATACAGGCTTGGGGTTAATTGCTTTTGGACTTCATGCCGATCGACTTCCTTTTAAATTAATCTCCTTTTATGCACTGAACCTAATCGGTGTTTTGCTTTTCTCAGGAGGACTCTATTTATACAGCATGTACGAATCAGCACCCTTTTTAAAAAACATGGCGATGATCGTTCCATTTGGAGGAACGTCAATGATTGTAGCCTGGATCATTGTGATCGTTCAGTTAATCCGCAGGTAGATCTAGGAGGTTAGCATCAGGTAAGCATCCAAGTATTAATCATTTTCTGTTTTAGTAAATCGATTAAAATAGCTTATCTTCGTGGTTAGAAGTCAACATTATACAACCATGAAGATATCAATATTGCTCATTCTTGGACTTTTGAGTCTAACCACTTTTGCACAAGACACTACTTTTGTCCAAACATTTACCTATGACAGCATTTCAACGAGGCGTGCTACTTTCGAGTTCCCTGCGGAATTAGAAGGTAAGCGATTTGAAAAAGTCTTAATGTATTATAATATTAAATGTGATCCTTTAACTCCATGGGATAGTTACAACTGCGGAGAGTGGGATTATCTTGCTTACTCACACATTTTTGATCATACCGGTCAGTTAGATTCCAATAAGGTTGAAACAGAACGCTATATGGTCAACGGAGCTTCTCCAGCGACGATTCCATACGTGGAAACGGCTTATTATGATTATCACCAACGATATGAAAAATTCATCACTTACAGTGCTGAGACAGACACTGATTATCCAATCGGAGCGGGAGGATTAAGTTCCGAAGCACCCTTTGGCACTGCCAATAGAACACAGCGCTCACAGCTCTTATGGACGAATGAAGAAATAACAGGAGCAGGAATGGGTGCAGGAGAAATTGCAAAACTAAGATTTGATGTTGCTTCACTAGGAGAGGAAATGGGGCAATTAACCATCCGAATGAAGCATGTAGATATGGCTGAATTAAATGGCTTTGAAGAGGAAGGTTGGACCTTAGTTTACGAACGTAACACGACCTTTAGTGGAACGGGGATGAATACCATCGATTTAACTTGGCCGTTTGATTACGACGGTAGTTCAGATATCATTATGGATATTACTTTTGAGAACAGTGAAGCAGGTGCTACTGACAATGTACTTACAGCCACGGCCACTGGATCCAACTCTGTGATAACGACCAATGAAAAGTTGGGTTATTTAAATATCAATCCGGGCGAATGGGCACAAGTTGAATTGAGTCAATATGATTTTGGCGATGAAATTACCATCTCATTCTGGGCGAATGGTAATAGCGACGACTTGCCAGTGAATACTTCATTATTGGAAGGCGGTGACAGTTTGAATAATCGCATTGTTAATTTACACTTCCCTTGGTCAAACAGCCGTCATTATTGGGACGCAGGAACAGGCAATGGCTACGATCGTATCGACAATGCAGCAACAGCTGGTGAAATTGGAGGTGAATGGCATCATTGGGCATTTACAAAGAATGCAACAACTGGGGTCATGAATATATACAAAGACGGTGTCTTGTGGTTAACTGGAACAGATAAAAATTTGGCTGTCGGTGAAGTGAATAAATTTATTCTTGGCGCAAATCGAACTTTAGGCAATAGTTGGTCAGGTAAACTTGATGAATTAAGAATTTGGGATGTTGAATTAGGAGAAGCAACCATTGCTGAATGGATGAACAAAAAAGTAGATGGAACCCATCCGAATTATGCGGATATGGTCACCTATTATGACTTTGATCAAAGTCCGAGCATCACGGACAAATCAGGTAATGATCTTGATGCGATGATGAATACGCCTTCTATGGTTCAGTTTTATGATGGATCACAAGCTGGATATGAATTAATGGAGAACAGACCTAATATTACATTCGTTCAAGGCACTTACACTTCAGAGATCGATTCTGTTATGGTAATGGATTCAACCCTGGTTAATCCAATTGATATTCTAGAATATGAGGTTACCGGTCGTAAATTTACAATTGTAGACATCACCCATCAAATGCCAGAAAGTTATAGCTACCTCTATGATCACACCGGTGAGAAAATAGACTCTACCTATCACGAGGCGGATGTGACTTTAAATAATGAAACGATTTTTTATCACGAAGAGCCATTCGAGGTGATCAACCGATACGAAATTGGTCGATTCATTACGCCTTATGGAATTGGATTTGATTTAGGACCAAATGGTTTCACATATGTATACGATGTAACAGATTACCAATCCTTATTAAATGGTGATGTCGATTTTCAAGCACATAATACGCAAGAATTAATTGATATAAAATTTGCCTTTATAGAAGGTATACCTCCTCGAGATGTTATAGGTATCGAACGTTTGTGGAACGGTCGAGGCAGCTTTAGCTATAAAAACCTTGATGACGATGTAAGCTTAACAGCTACTGAAGTTGATCTGGATGCCGACGGTGCTATGTACAAAGTTAGAACGCGAATTACAGGACATGGCCATCATGGATCAAACAACTGCTGTGAGTGGGGATTTGGCGAAGGTCGAGATCACGAGCTCTTAGTTGATGGTGTTTTGCGTGAGACCTGGGAAATTTGGCAAGAATCAGAGTGCGGCGACAACCCTAACATTGGACAGGGCGGAACATGGCCTTATTCACGCGAAGGATGGTGTCCGGGAGATATCGTTGAGGAACATGAGTTTGACATCACTCCATTTGTAACGCCTGGAACAACTTCTACGATTGATTATGATATTGAAGATGTACCTGCAGACGATCCAGACCAAGGAAACGGTAATTATGTCATTGCGATGCACTTGGTCACCTACGGAGAAGCCAATCACAATTTGGATGCGGCCGTAACGGGTGTATTAAATCCTAACGACTGGAAATATTATAGTAAGTGGAATCCAACTTGTCAGAATCCACGTATCTTAATTCAAAACACAGGTGCAACGACACTTACATCATGTAAAATTGATGTTTGGATTGGCGGTTTTGATAACGTTATTACCATTGATTGGACAGGTGAATTGGCTTTCTTGGAAGAAGAAATGGTTGAAATTCCGATCACACCAGAATGGTGGGCTGACTTTGAAGGTAAGAATACCTTCAACGCACAAGTCCGTGAACCAAATGGCGGTATTGACGAATACAGCAATAACAATATTTATCGCGTGACATTTGAGCCTGCTCCAGTGATCAACGAACCTTTCTACATCTGGTTTAAGACAAATAATAAGGCTTCAGAAAACGAAATTTACTTAAGAAATGACGCTGGTGAAATCATCTACTCCCGTACTTCATTAGAAAATGAATTTGAGTACAAGGATACTATGAACTTAGATCCGGGATGTTATACACTCGAAATTACGGATAGCGACAATGATGGCTTGAGTTTTTGGTATTCTGCAGCCTATGAAGGTGAAACAGCAGGCTACCTAAGACTTAGAGAAGTTGGTGGTGGTATCATCGAAATGTTTGATCCTGACTTTGGAAATTACTCACAGTATACCTTTAGTGTTGGATATGCAGTTGGCATTGATGAAGATAAACTGGACTAGAACCTTACCGTCTACCCCACCCCGAATGACGGACAGTTTCAAGTGACACTTGATAATTTCCATGGAGAAGATATTCAAATTGCAGTATACTCTGAACTAGGACAGCAAGTGTATAGCAATGCTATTACGAATATGAATGTTGATGGCTATATGCAGACATCAATAGATCTTACGGGTCTTGCTGAAGGTGTTTATTACCTTCAAATTATTTCTGACGGTAAAACGGCTACGAAGCAAGTTGTCATTCAGTAAATAGTAATCTAATTGATATTAAAAGCCGTTTTCTTTTCAAGAAAACGGCTTTTTTTTGATATCAATAGGCCTTCTTAAAAACAGGGTAGTTGTAATCATTGTGCATTATTCATTTATATTTGGATTTTAGAACAAAAGCGAATATTATGAGCGAAACCAATTCCCCTTCGTTATTTATGAAGATAAACAAGTGGCTAATCATTATATTAATTATAGCGATTGTGCTGCTTAGTTTTGGTGCAATTTATTTTCACTTTTTACTGGCTGATGTCACCGAGAAGGTGGAGTTGCTCAAAAATGTAGAGATTGACCTTCACGAAGTAAACGAAGCCGATGATTATATGCTGACAGCTCGTCGATGGGTTTATGAAGTCAATAAGATAATCGTTTACTATGCCTTGATACTCGCATTCATTAACGGTATCTATTTTCTATTTAATCGTCAGCTCAAAAACTTTATTCGTCCTGCATTTTTAATACTTATTGGTGGATTAGTCTTTTTATATCACCATACGATCTTCTTTGATTCTAAGCTAAAAACCTTTAACGATAAAAATGGAGTTGAATGGTTCTACTACGGATATCAAATAGATCAACATATCGGCTTTCAAAGAAACCCTTTATTCGTTGCTTCACAAGCGATAGCCTACTTTGACGAATATAAGGAGACCAATGATGAAGTTACACTCACCTATTTTCGCAATTGCATTGATTTTTTAATAGAAGATAGAGTGATTGAAGGAAAGGCTACCTATTATACAGGCGATTTTCCGCTGGTAGCTTATGATGAACCTGTCGGATGGAAATGTGGCTTGACCAACTCAAGAGTGATTCTGGCCATGATGGCAGCACATGAAGAAAGTGGTGACTCTACGTATTTAGATATTGCACATAGTGTATTGTATCCATTTACTATTCCAATCACAGAGGGCGGATTGAACATAAAGTTAAGTGATAAAAGCTGGTGGTTTTGCGAGTATCCTAGACCCAATGGTGATAGCCCTATGGTGCTAAATGGAATGTTATCTATTCTCATTGCCATGCACAAGTATTATGACTACTCAAATGACCCCTTAGCTATTAAACTTTATGAAAAAGGATTAGTCGCTTTAAAAGAGAAACTTCCTCTTTTCGATGATAACGGCTTTTCTTATTATGACCTAAAGAAAAAATCAGCGGGTAAGTCTTACCACATGATTCACCTGAGTCTGCTTAAACAAATCTATGCCATAGAGCCGGACCCATTATTTGAGGAATATCGAATAAAATGGCAAGCCTATTCCACCGAACAAGGTTGGTAAATCTACATCTAGTCGTTAGTCGGCGAAAACGTTTGTTTATTCTGTGCCGGAGGTGTCTTTGTAAATTTAAAACCAAGGTCGATATGAAAATGATCGTCATGCAAAGAATTAATCAGTGGAGATAAACCTCGAACGACATAAATCCCAGACTCCTTTAATCGTTGCCCATATTGAGTAGCAAACAATTCATCTTTTAACTCAATCTTTATGATAACCTTAAAAACGGCTAAGCCATTTTGTTTGGCAAAATGATCTAATAATAAAATTTGTCGTGCGACGAGGTCAAAATCAATCGTTATGGTCGTGTCTTTTGTATAGCGTCCATTATCGTCAAACTGCAAGGCATAATGCTCAAGACCGATCGTGTCTAATCCATAATATGGTGATCCATCTTTGACGAGCGGCATCATAAAATCGATACTCAAACCATTTTGATGTGTGCGGTGTGGAAACATTTCTCCTCCGTGTTCATGGGAACACTCCATAACGTTGAAATAGCGCTGCGGAAGTGCTGCGAGCAATGAATCATAGGTGCTAAGCATTGATTTAAGTGCAAGATCATTCAAGAACGCACGCCCTTCTAAATAGCTTGTGCGATCAAAATACATAAAGTTTCGTCCTTTATAAGGTACGAGCTTTCCGTGCTTCAGCGATCCATTGCTCACTGTCCCTATCGATTCACTGATTGTATCGTCTAAGGCTTTTTCTTGTATATAGGTTTGTAATTCTTCGTCAATCACAAAACGATCTTGTCCGAAAACAGGACTAAAAAAAACACCAAATAGGATGGGTACGATACGTAGACTAAACTTGCTCATGTAACAAATGTAAGCATGGATGAGTTTAATACAACCACGTAATCAGGATAGTTATCCTAGTACTGCATGTTGAAAAGTAGACGCTTAATCGACTTATCCGAGAATGATTTTCTCAATACTAGCCAAGGTATGATCAATTTCTTCTTTCGTTGTATAACGACTGAATGAAAAACGAGCATTTGGTCGATCGACATCTGCTCCAATCCCACGAAGTACATGAGAACCAGTTGCAGCGCCTGAAGTACATGCACTTCCTCCAGAGCAAGCTACACCATCCAGATCTAATAAAAATAAGAGCATAGACTGTTTGTCAAATTTTGGAAAACAAACATTCAGCACCGTATATAGACTTTTAGAAGGTTCTGTTTCACCGTGAAAATTGACTCCCGGAATCCTTTCTTTTAAGGCATTCATCATGTAGGTTTTCAATCCCTGCACGTGATCCAGATGTTCAGTCATATCTTCATGCGCCAATTCCATTGCTTTTGCCAACCCTACGATACCAGATATATTTTCAGTACCCGCTCTTAAACCTCTTTCTTGAGCACCACCATGAATCATCGGTGAGACATTCAAATCTTTGCTCGCATACAAAAATCCAATACCTTTTGGTCCGTGAAACTTATGAGCTGAACATGTCAAAAAATCAGCCCCAAATTCATCCACATTTATCAGATAATGCCCCATTGTTTGAACAGAATCTGAATGAAAATAGGCATTGTATTTTTTGCACATCCTTGAAACTGCAACCGGGTCAATTAGCGTTCCGATTTCATTGTTTGCATGCATAAGTGAAACAAGTGTTTTAGCTTCACTATTATTCAGTAAATCCTCTAGATCCGTCATGTCAACAGCACCGGTAGCTGTCAATTTCACCATCACAATTTCTACATTCGCTTCATCTAAACAATGTCCAACGGCATGATGCTCTATGGGTGATGAGATGATTCGTGTAACACCCAAATCATCAATTGCTGCACTGATAGCCATATTATCGGCTTCAGTACCTCCTGATGTAAATATGATTTCTTTTGGCTCAGCACCAATATAACCGGCAACTTGTCTCCTTGCGAATTCCAAGACTCCTTTTGCCTCCCGTCCAAAAGAATGAACGGATGAGGGGTTTCCAAACTGTTCTTGTAAAACCTTTGTCATTGCTTCAATGACTTCTTTTGCCATCGGGGTCGTGGCAGCGTTATCAAGGTAGACTTTCATGTTGTTTCGTATTAAGCACGGCGAAATTAAACAAATCGGTCGGAAAAAAGATAATGACCCGATAAATTGGCTGCTCAATTGTGAAAAAAAATCAAGCTATTCTTGGACTTCTCCCCCGAAGAAACGGATGTCCTGCATTAGACGACCAAATACGTAAAATTGACCAACAACCAATCGTCCATCGTTTAATTGCACCCATAGACGATCCTGATCATACTCCAGTAATTCACCGTCTAATCCCACCTTATCAATCACGTACTTTCTTCTAAATAAACGAATAGCATTCTGCTCTCCCGCTTTCGTATTCAATTCGATGGTGAAGTATGGCGTACTGCTTTTAATAGAATCAGTCATCTCTTTGGTCAGACCATAGTTATGTCCTTCGAAGTGAATCTTTTTGAACTGCACCAGATATCCACGAACCCTTGAGGTGTCAAAACCAATCAATTTTTTATCATTATTGTAAACTTCAAAGAGGTTTTCATTTAAGGCTTCAATCTTGAAGTTCAAAAATGATGAATCTGGTTGCGTTACTTCTATTGTCTGGATACTGAGCGGATCATACCTAAAAACCTCCGTACATTCAAACTCGCGCGGATCAGTAACAAAACGCGTGCTCAAATTCCCATACATATTCGGTAAATGCATAATAAAAGGCTCAGGGGATTTTCCTTTCGCAGGATCTTTCAGTAACATATACGTGCCGTATTGATCTTGAGTAGGGTTGCCGATATACCAAGTTTTTGAGAGCTTCCCATTTTCGTAGATCTCCATCTTCTTATGGTGCGCTGCAATATTCTTATTCGTGTTTTCAATCGCCCCTTCTGGCACTGGACTTTTTACTTTGATATATTTGATGGTTTCTAATATCGTCGTTACTAAATGCTGTTGGATACATTCGTACTCGGCTGATTGCCATTCGTCATCTACTCGCATTAGAGTAACGCCAGGATTACCCTCTGTATCTGTAATGACTAATTTATCAATCGATGATGTATCCTTTATGGCGAAATCAGACAAAGCTTCAGTAGCCATGACCGCCCCACTCCCATCGTTCTGTGTTAAATTATACGCCAGATAGCCTAAGCCGGCAACGAGTAAGATAATAATAATGGTCTTAATATTCTTCATCCACCTATCCTTTTTACTTCTTTCCGATTATAGATCAAACAGTTTTTGCGAACTTCTTTTTACGCAAGAAAAATTGCACGAGGCCGAGTATAAAAATGCATAAGAGAGGGAAACCAATGTTTAGTATTTTCCAGAAACTCTTTTCTTCGTAGGCCTTTTGTGTATCCAACACACGCAGTGTAATTGTTTTTGCACGCACATCTATTAATGAATTATCATCCATCATATAATCAATGCTATTTAAAACAAAATCGCGATTACCATAAATATACTTTGATGTTCGATTTGGATTCTGAACTCCAAAGACGTCAACATTTAATGGAATGGCTCTGTAACGCGTCTCTCCATCAATTACTTTTGTTTCCACTTCATTTCGAATGATGTCCCCATCTGATACTACTAACATTTTTGTTGAATCACTTTTAAAGCGAGTTTTAAAATCAGGTGAAGCTGTAAACTCTTGAGTCAATCGATTTTCAAATGCTGAAGTAAAACGACCTTCCATCATCAACGCAACAGGCAGATCAGTCTCTCCGTTTTCATTAAAATTAGGTTCAACATCTACGATGCTATAATTGATTCTTACGGGTGATTTAAACGCGAGCGAGTTTCCAGAAGATTTTAACAAGACTGTTTTCTGAACATCGGCATCTCCTTGATTTACGATTTCAACCGTACTCGCATATTCTGACTTAATCGGATCGATGTTTTTGGTGATTGGATGATCCGTGCGTTGCAAGAGCGGATAAAAATACCAATCTACAATTCCTAACGGATGCCCGGGGATAAAAATAGGGCCACAATCTTTATCAATTAATGTGTTATTATTCAATCGAGCTCCATACTTGTACAGCATGTCTTTTTCGATATTCAAATTAGCTGAAATCCCATAGGTCTCTCCTCTATAGTATAAAGAATCACGGTTAATTTCTAGTGGATCGATAAACCACAATACACGACCACCATTCATTATAAACTGATCGATCACGAATTTATCCTTTTCGTTAAATGGTTTTTTAGGTTGTGCTACAACCAAGGCGTCTACATTGTCCAATGCGCCAATTTGTCCATTAATCTCCACATCTTCAACCAAATAATAGCGATCTAAACCTTGACGCACATCTGCCGTTTGCCACTCATCGAGCTCGTCATGTCCTTGTAAGAAACCAATCGTTTGTTTATCATCAGCCGTTACACGTCGGATAGCACTGATTAATTTATATTCTAAATTATTTATCGTTCTATCCGCTAACCCTCTCGCGTCTTCATTACTTGCTATGAGCCGTTTATTAAAGAATTGGATTTGATCAACGGTGGTTCCTTTATAATCAATTAAAGCACCTGGCCAGATTGTTTTGACTTCTACTTTTCCTGATTGAGCGATTTGAATATCGGTGGGACTGATCCCTTCTGAATAAATATTCTTTTGTACCTCTATATTATAATCTTCATCATCCTCCCCGTTTGGATCTATAAATTCATATTGAATCTTGTCACCCGCGTAGACTTTAAACTCATCCAATTTCTCGCGTATTGAATTGCGGATTTTTTTGATGTCGGCTGGTAAGCCCCCATCCAAATATATCTTCAAGTAAACCCGATCTTTCATTCGCTCATCATCTTCTAATAAAGCAATTGTGTTTTCTGAGAGGGAATAACGCTTGTCTTCAGTTAAATCAAATCGCCCAAAGAAAAAGGAAAGGACATAATTCAACAAAATGATGATAGCAACGATGCCCGCGTAGTTCAGGACATCTCTTTTGGCACTATTTGTTTTTCCTTCGCTCATACCTACCATTTTCGAGATTGAAGAACGAGTTTTGTAGACAGTAAAAAGACCGCAGCAAAACTTACGAAATAAATAAGATCACGAGTATCGAGCACACCTCTCTGAATGGAATCATAATGCTCCATAATCCCCATGTTGCGCAAGACTAAATCAAGTCCTCCGAATTGGCTAAATACAGCTAAAAGATCTAAGCCCATAAACATGAACCAAGACAAAAACATAGCCAGGATAAATGATACGATTTGACTGTCCGTTATGCTTGACGCAAAGATACCGACAGAGACCAAACAAGCTCCGACTAGAATTAATCCGAGATAAGAAGTAATGGTTGCGCCATCATCAACTATTCCTACCGGCTCACCCAAAGCATGTACTGTAAAATAATAAATCAGCGTTGGTAAGATGGAGATAATAACAAGGGTAAGACCCGCTAAGTATTTAGTGAAAATGATACTAAAATCTGAGATCGGTCGTGTGAATAATAACTCGATTGTCCCTGTTCTTTTTTCCTCAGAAAAGGAACGCATGGTAATAGCTGGAATAAGTATCAAAAATATAATCGGACTGATTCCGAAAAACGAACGCAAGTCGGCAGTGCCGCCGTCCAAAATATTAGTTTCGTAAGAAAATACCCACAAGAAAAGGCTATTCAGAATCAAAAATATGGCGATAAAAATATAGCCAATGATTGAACTCAAAAAACTGCGCAATTCTTTTAAATAAAGTACTTTCATTTTTTAATGTTGATCCCTCTTTGTTAATTATTTAGGACAATCCCCAAAAATAAGAGTTTTCAAGGGGTAATTTGTCGGATATTGCTTAAAATTTATTAATAATTCAATGTGTCTAACTTGAATTCTTGATGGACACGGTATAATAATGCGTTTGACCCTTTTGGTAACAGTTGAAATCCCCGTTCATATTTAAAAGTATTTTATTTTTTTTTCAGAAACGATTAAACCTTTTCTTTTTACTCTAGTCAGAACAGTAAGCAAAAAAAACAAGGGTTATGAAGACATTGAAGATATTAGCATTGAGTGCAGCCATGTTATTCACCGGACAAGGGATGGCTACATCTATAAAAGCCAAAGCTCCTGGAGAATGGGAAAAGCTAGGTACTAAAATCGTGAATATGCGTGCTGATCATGATGTGTTGATGGTGACACATAACGAAGGATTTTATACCAAGGTTAAATTTGGTATTCGAAAAGCACCGATCAAAATCCATAATATCCGCATTGTATTTGGAAATGGAAATGACAAAAATATTGTGATTAATAAGCGTGTTGAGCCAGGAACTTTTACCCGTGTTATTGATCTACCGGGAAACAAACGCATCATCAGAAAGATTAAGATGAACTATAAGACCGTTCCGGGTGTGAATGGCAAGGCGGTTTTTGTTGCTTGGGGAAAACACTAAACATCAAGTCTCGTAAGCTCTTGCTTGCGAGACTTTTTTATTTAACAACTATTTTTTAGTTCGGAAAGAGGTCTAATTCTCGGGATCTGATTCATTAGATTGACAATATTCACAAAAGAGTTCGGCAATTAAATCCTTTTTTAAACTGCCTACCCCCATTTGATCCCATTGGAAAAGATGACAAAAATCTTCAGGGTGATTTTCCGCTAAATTCCGCAGCACCATTCTAATTTTTTTCCACTCGCGCTCCACTTCAAATTGTTGCAGGAAATAGCCTAGTTTTAAATACTGCATATACAATTTCGCTAATTCACCTGGTCTTCTTGCAAATTTTGACAATAAGACATAAGGCTCGGCCGTATAGCCCCATTGTATTAGGTACTGACAGACAAAATAAGTTTGTTTAAGATCAAACTTGCGTTTAATGACGTTCTCCATAATTTGCCCAATTGCTGCATCTGGTGCTATTCTTAAGTTTTCTACTTCATGAACTAATAAAAGGGTTTCTAGCCATGCTTTTTTGCGTTTATCTCTTATTGAAGCCAAAATCTCTTCGGCCTTATCGATTTTGATGCCTTCATCTTGCTTAAACAGGTTAAACATGATCGCAAACTCAAGATAATCTGCATCCGATGTTATGGCGCCAATTTCCTGTAGCTCATTCAGACGTTCTTCAGTGACTTTTGAATTATTTAGTTTGAGGTCTAGTAGAAATTGGTACCAGTGTAATTTTGCATATCGTTTATTTTTAGGAAAATCAAGTACCAATAGCCTTTCTCCGTTTTCAGACAGACTATCGACAGCATTATTGGCCATAATAAGAAAAAGCGGAATGATTTCACTAACCTTTTCTTCGTCAATTAAATCCTGAATAAGTTCAATCGATAATCCGTATGAACCTTCTTCAATCGGGTAATAATCACGATAAACAATTTTTACGGTTGAAAATCGCGTTTGATCTAGAATGGCTGAAATCTCCTTATCATCCCTAAAGTCATTTGCAAATAAGCGCAATGTATCATTGGAAATTTCCGTAGCATCCATATACCCCGCCGCAATCAATCCGGAACGGAAATCATCAAAATTTTCATAAAAATCACTTGTAAATGGGACAGCTGGATAATACCGTTCAAGATAGTTTTTAACAATGGCACCTCTGCGCATGATCAAATTTCGATTCTCTTTTTCCGAACCTTCGACAGAAGCAACTCCTGTAAAATAAATGGTTTCAATTTGGTGGTCGTCTCGAACAAGACTATCGAGAATTGTTATTAAAGGTCGAAAGATACTTGTGTCCTGATTTGTCTGATTCCGTTCGAATGGAATTCTTGTGATTACAGAATCTTCAATTATTAATTGTTGATCCTCATTTCTTTGAGTCTTGGGTAAACCGTAAAACTCATGAGGCAAAAAGAAGACTGGAGTTACGTATATTGTACTGGTTGAAATACAGGATCTTTTCTTTTTAATTAAATGGAAGTCAACTTGAAAAAATGTATCCTTAAAAGCTGGTTTCATTCCCACAAAAACTTGCACTAAGTCTGGTGAAGGATGAATATCATTGGCCAGAATCGTGTTCTTATCCAAGGATCCTAAATAATACCCGTTGTGATAAGGTGAATTGTGAAAACTCGTTTTTCCACCACAATCAAATTGTTCATAATGCAACAGATCAATGGAAAGACGACCTCCTGCCTGAAAGATCTTATTTAAATTGTTCTTTTTAGAGCTAATCAAGTAGTTTCCTTTCTTTTTTCGATAGATCCTTCCCTTCCGGTAATGATTCACATTCCAATAATAAATGGAATCATTCGAGACGGTGTACCAACCTAATGAAACCTCATCATTATAAATCTTCTTTTTAACTTGTTTACAGTTATAACATTCCGTTCCTTCTTTCATTAAAATGGGACTGCCCTTAACAAATTCATAGCGCTCTTCAAAGGGTTTGGAACCAAAAACTTGAGCGGCAAATAAGACACCATCCTTTATATAAAATCCATGACCGATATTGGCATAATCTGGCTCGCTTAAGTTCTTTTCATGCTCTTTTGATTTAATCCATACTTTGACAAAATCCCTAGCTAAACGATCATAGGTCAGCCTTCCTTTTGACTTTGCGATTGCCTTTTCCAGATCGAATGCCTGTACGTTTTCACCAATATGATTGTGCGCGCCACCGTAGTATAAAACCCGTTTATAAGGCGATCCTTTTTCCTTCGTTTTTTGCCCATGACCGATTTGTTGGGTTGCTGCCATGTATTCGGCTTGATCTTGAGCTGCTTCTGCTAGAATGGGATCGTTTAATAAAGTATCAACACGTTTTCGCTTGCGGTATTTATTGACCTCTAGTAAAACAAGTTGATTAAAAAGATCAGCATCGAATTTGTCCGGATCAATTTTATGACCCAGCACTTGGGAATTACCCATGAATGGCAGTAAGAAAAAGAAAAAGAGCAGGGATCGAATCATACCAAGCTAAAAAGATTCGTGTGCCAGCTGTTTTTAGCTTCTGTCCTCCACTTTTCATCCAACTCTCCTTTATTAGCGACCAGATTATTAAAAACGATCGTATCCATATTGATCTTTCCATCTATGATTTCTCGCTTAAAACCCTCCATGCTAATCAGGTCAATATGACCAGGCTCTCTTTCTACCGTTAAACAAAGACGATTAAAAAAATCAACTTTAAGGCGGGCTCCTAGGTCTTTAATGACTCTTGTCAAGGCGTCAATTGAGCACCCACTAGCTGGTGCTTTATGCTCATCAACAGCAATGACAATGAATAAATTTGATCTGACTTCAAATGCTCCGTATAGATCCTGTCCATGTGCTGCCCAATGCGGAATAAATTGATTCAATTCATCTTGAATAAACTTTTCCTCTTGAGCCGTCAAAATACGATCGGATTGAAAAATCCATACACGAGAATGATCTGGTAAAGCAGAGATTTGCATAGCTGTTTTGAAAAATTTCAGTTTACATATCCCAAAGAACACCTTCCTTCAGCGCATTTGGTGATATCATGACTTTAGTGATGTCTAATTTACGAATAATCCATCGAATTTTAACGGCTGCTATTGGTGCCATTTTTTTTCGAATGGGGATAATTCGATCTTCTTGTTCTCTTTCAGCCATGGTTGACTGTATAATACGATTTAGGAAAAATTCAAAATGAGCGATATTGGGTTTGACATATTTGTTCTTGGGGTATTCAACTCTTGTTATCAATTCATAAAAAGTTTCAAATGATCCGCTTGCTCCTACTAATACATCGGTTTGAATTTCGTCAAAAAAAGGTTGCGTGTTTTTTTCAAGGTAGGCCTCAATGGCTACTACATCCTCATTTGATAGCGGATCAGCAAAATCAAACTTCTGGAAAATTCTAGCCGCGCCTATTTCAAAACTTCTGGCTTTAATAATGCCTTCCTGTTTGGCAAATATGAATTCGGTGCTGCCTCCACCAATATCCATAATCAGATAAGGTTCCTCTATTTCTGCGCCGCCCGAAACACCTTGATAAATGAATCCGGCTTCTTCTTCTCCCGACACAACCTTGATTTCTAGACCCATCTGTTCTTTAACGGCGGCAATAAAGGCCTCTTTATTTTCAGCATTTCGAACAGCTGAAGTTCCGAAGGATTTTATATTCTCAACCCCATGTTCTGCACAAATAGACTTGAAATGCTTGATGGTTTTTAAACCCCGTTGAAAGGCTTCCGGCGCAATTCGTTTTTCATTGATTCCGCCTAAACCTAGCCCAACTCCTACACGATCGACATAGATTTCCTTGAACGCTTTTTCATGCCGTTCAACAATTAATAAATTAAAGGTATTCGTTCCTAGATCGATTATTGCTAGTCGTTCCACGTTGATCAATTAATGACGCATCCACTTAAAAATCTCTTTCCAAGAAGCTTTTTTACCGTACATTAAAATTCCAGTTCGGTATACTTTTGCCGCTCCCCAAATGATCAAGATAATGGTTCCTGCTAAAATTGTCAAGGACAAAACCACCTGCCAAATTTCAATTGTATCCGCGGCTACTAATTGTAACATAATAATCGGGGATGAAAACGGAATCTGTGAAAACCATGCCGCGGCGGGCCCATTTGGATTAGCTATCACTAAAATACCAATGAAGTAAGAGAACATAAGCGGTAACATAACCGGTATCATTACTTGTTGGGAGTCAGTCTCTGAATCAACCGCTGCACCAATCATGGCAAAGAGTGCTCCATACAGCAAATATCCACCCATAAAATAAAGAACAAATAATGTAATTAAGGTGGGCCATGGAATTCCATTGTATATAATCCAAATCAAATCACTCTCGCGCGTTACGGCTGCTGCTTGATCGGTTAATAGATCAGGACTCATGCCCTCAATAGGTGCCAAGGCATCCGCTAAATTGGATGGATCTACCATATCTTGGAAGAAAAAGATGCGAATAAAAGTTAGCCCTAAGCCAATGATCACCGCCCAAATCGCAAATTGCGTCAAGCCAACCAAGCCGATACCAATGATTTTACCCATCATTAATTGAATCGGTTTTACGGATGAAATGACAATTTCAACGACCCGACTCGTTTTTTCTTCAATCACACCACGCATCACTTGGCCCGCATAGGTTAAAATAAAAATGAAAATCAAAATAGAAATGGCAAAACCAACAATTTGAGCAGGTTCTGTATCGGTTTTATAGGGATCTACATTTTCCAAAATAAAATTAAACTCTTGTCGAATTCTGCGGTATTCGGTTAAGGTAATACCACGATCCATGGCGAAATATTCTTCTAGCCGGAGTTCAATACGATCACGGATATAATATTCCGTCTGTTTACTCATTCTCTCTCGATAAAACACCTTAATGCTCTTATTGGTAATCACTTCTTTTCGAATACCAATGAGAATGTCGTAATCATCATACTGACCACTTTCATGGAAAACTGAAGGTTCGAGATAGTCCTCGTAGAAATAGAAGATCGCTGGAGGATTTGCATTGTCTCCAACGAAGATTTTACCATTACATAAATTTTCAGGATCGGCGACGAGGACCTTTACTTGTTTTGTTTCTTGAACACTCAGCCACATGGCTAAAAATCCTAATCCTGCAATAATTAACGGCACCAGTAAAGTGATGATTAAAAATGACTTCTTGCGCACTCTGGAACCGTATTCACGCTGTATAATTAATCCAGTCTTAGACATGATCGCCTCCTTCCTTTTGTTTTACAGCTTCTAAAAAGATGTCATTCATAGAAGGAATAATTTCATTGACTGCTTCGATATTGACAACTGGCATAATGGTTTTGAGCAAGTCATTCAGTGTATTATCTTTTAATAATTTGACATGAGCAATAGCTCTATCCTCGTCTATTTGCTCTGAATGCTCGAGTGAAAAATCTGCAAAAAGTGCGTTAGCAAAACCAAACATCATTCCTTTAAATTGAATGGAATAAACTCCTGAACGAAATTCATTTTTTATATCATTCAGGTTACCTTTCAAGACCATTTTTGATTGGTTAATCAAGGCAATAGAATCACAAATCTCCTCTACACTGCTCATGTTATGAGTAGAAAGTAGAATCGAAGCTCCTTTTTTCTTGAGCTCTATGATTTCATTTCGAATTAATTGGGCGTTAATCGGATCAAAACCACTGAAGGGTTCATCCAGTATCAAAAGATCAGGTTCATGCAGTACTGTAATGATAAATTGAATTTTTTGCGCCATCCCTTTGGATAACTCTTCCACTTTTTTATTGTACCAAGATGTAATTTCGAATTTCTCGAACCACATATCAATGCGTTCTTTTGCTTCTTTTTTAGTGAGCCCCTTCAGTCTTGCGAAATACATAACTTGTTCGTAGACTTTCATCTTTTTATACAAACCACGCTCTTCCGGTAGATAACCTATTCGGGCGATATCCTCTCTTTTTAATTCGCGTCCTCCCAATAAGACCCTTCCTGAATCTGGACCAGTTATTTGATTGATGATGCGAATTAAACTGGTTTTTCCGGCACCATTTGGACCAAGCAATCCGAAGATCTCTCCCTTTTTAGTGGTTAAAGAGATGTCATTTAAGGCCGTATGACCGGCATATTGCTTGATAATATTTTCAACACTTAACACTTCCAAAATTAGTCCGTTTGATCGAACAGCATAAAAATAGATGTTTCGTGATTGACATACACATCACAGCGGGTTGACTTGTTCACATGTAAAACTTGATAGCGACCCCATAATTCGATTTTGGAAAACAAAAAAGGGTGTCCGTCTGAGACGAACACCCTTTCATTTAATCTGAGCTTAACTTGAATTATTGCTTCACCAAGTTTAGCTGAATTGTTTCGTTATTTGATACAATCTGTAGCACATAAGCACCTGATGTTAATTCAGAAACATCAACCGTTTCGACTCCTTTAAAATATCAGTTTCGTACCACTGAGAAATTGAAATATTCCCAAAACTCAATAAGAGGGAAAATAGTAAAATTCGTTTCATTTTTTTATAGTTTAAAGTACATTAATCCGGTGGGAACCAGCACAAAGGTAATCACTATAAAAAACTAGAAAACAAGGTTTTAAGACTTAAAACCAGCCATTTAATCATACTAATTGACCGAATAATAGCCTAAATAGCCTATTCACAATAACGATATTGCAATTCATGATTTTTATCAGGAAAAAACATGAGTAATTTAAGGATGATGTGCTACAGGGTATAAAATAATTATAGCGCTATGCAATACGAATGAATTGAAGGCATTTTTGAATAACGGCATCGTTCCACAACATGCGGTAATGACCAACATTCTCAAGCGTTATTAAAGCTGCCGACGGATGAGCATCTGCAACCTGCTTGGCATTTTGATATGGCAGTACCTTATCTTCCTGATCATGAATGAGTAATAATTGATCGACACTGACATTCTTTACATTTTCTTCAACAGCTAATGACTTAATCGAATCGTTGAGCAACCCCTCTGTATGACTGATTAAATGTTGATAGGCTTTTTCAGAAAGTCCGAT
>Ga0181553_10000144_pt1 | contig 55093 bp, 47 predicted proteins | sample 011ome_17_FD_133753 | JGI IMG/M metagenome (GOLD analysis project Ga0181553, IMG submission 133753) | Coastal salt marsh microbial communities from the Groves Creek Marsh, Skidaway Island, Georgia - 011502XT metaG (megahit assembly) | ecosystem: Environmental > Aquatic > Marine > Intertidal...
GACTTGATCCAGAATGTATTTGAGATGGTAGCGCCTGCTGAGGATGGGGTCCGGGTGGAAGGCTTTGAATTGGCAACCGGTGATTACGTGGTTGTTGAATTGCAGGGCGTTAATCCTGGAAGTATAGATGATCTGGAAGAGGCAGAACTGCAAGGTTTGCAGTCATTCCTGGCGCAGCAATATACCAATGCAGATTTTGAGGCCCTTATCCTGGGGATGCAGAACCGGGCAGAAATTACTCGCTAGATATATTATCTGCAGGCCCGCATAATCCCGTATTAAATGCCTGCCCGTACCCAGAACCTTCACCAAGGTGTGCTTGATCAAACAGCTCAGTCAGGCCGTGTTAACCTGTTGGTGCTTATGATTGTGAAAAGCTCCTGAGTCGCACAGTTTCCAGTGAGATGTATAGACTTCACTTTGCCAGCCGTTTATTCTACTGAATCAACAGCTTGCGCATTCCAAAGACATAACATAACGAGTCAGTAATTCCGGGCTGACTCCCCAATTAAAACGCAAGTTTACCTAAGTGAGTGAACCCGGTTTTTCCAGGATCAGAAAATGATGAAATCGACAGGACTAATGCGCCTTACTATTCTACTGTGCTTTCTGCTTACTGCTTGCAGTGGGGGAGACAGTGAATCAAGGGTAGATGCCGGCAACAGGGAAGGTGTCATGCATTTTGGAAATCATGGAGAGCCTCAGGGACTTGATCCTCATATTGTAACGGGTGTCCCGGAGCATCATATTCTGACTGCCTTGTTTGAAGGCCTGGTGACCAAGAATCCCTATACACTGGATATTGAGCCAGGTGTTGCCGAAAGCTGGGAGATCAGTGAAGACGGTTTAACGTATATATTCCATCTCAGAGACGATGCCTTATGGAGCAATGGTGACCAGATAACTGCAGAAGATTTTCACTGGTCCTGGCAACGTGCCATGTCACCTGCCCTGGGAAGTGAATACAGTTATATGTACTACGCCATTGAGAATGCAGAGCTCTTTAACAAAGGTATTCTTGACGACTTCAGCCAGGTAGGCGTCAAAGTACTTGATGACTATACGCTTCAGGTAAACCTCCATTCACCAACGCCTTATATACTTCAGCTGTTTGATCACTACAGTACTTTCCCGGTGCATCGTGAAACTATCGAAACCTTTGGTTCTGCAACAGACCGGTTAACGGAGTGGGCCAGGGAAGGAAATATTGTGACCAATGGTGCATTCGTGCTGACTGAGTGGCAAATCAACTCCCATCTGCGTGTAGAAAAAAACCCCCTGTACTGGGACGCTGATAAAGTAGCCCTGAATGCCATCGTGTTTTATCCCACAGAAAACCAGACGACAGAAGAGCGTATGTTCAGGGATGGACAGTTGCACAGAACAGAAGAGATTCCTCTTGAGAAAATCAAGGCCTATCGTGATGAGCAGCCAGAGGTTACTGCAATTGCTCCCTGGATTGGATCGTATTTCTACATGTTCAACACAACACGTGAGCCTTTGGATGATGTCAGGGTGCGCAAGGCTCTTGCCATGGCGATTGACAGGGAATTAATAGCCGAGACTGTTACCCAGGGTGTTTATTCAAAATCTACGGCACTGGTTCCTCCAGGAACTCTGGGCTACAACCCGCCCGAACTGTTTGACTTTGATCCTGAGCAGGCCCAGGCACTACTGGCTGAAGCCGGCTATCCAGGAGGTGAGAACTTTCCTGCCTTCGAAATTCTCTACAACACACATGAAGACCACAGGAAAATAGCGGTGGCTATTCAGCAGATGTGGATGAAAAATCTGAATATTACTGTCAACCTTGTAAACCAGGAATGGAAGGTTTACCTGGATTCACAAAACAACATGAATTATGAGGTCGCAAGGCGTGGCTGGATTGGCGATTATGTTGATCCCTATACTTTTTTGGGGATGTATATTACAGATGGTGGTAACAATAAAACGGGATTTTCCAATGCCCGGTTTGATGAAATTATTCTCAATGAAGCACCGGCAGAATTGGATCGAGACAAGCGTTATGCACTTTACTACGAAGCAGAAACCATCCTGTTAAATGAGATGCCAATCCTGCCAATTTTTACTTACCAGTTTAAACACCTTTACCAGACAAGTGTGAAGGGCATGCCGTCAAACATAATGGACTACTACAATTACAAGTATGTATCACTTGAATCTGACGATTCGGAAGGATAAGTAGTACTCATCCATGTGGCGATTTATAGGACTACGCGTTCTTCAGGCAGTCCCGGTAATACTGGCAGTCATCACGGTCACTTTTTTCCTGGTCAGGGCTGCACCTGGTGGCCCTTTCGATTCGGAGAAAGCAGTCAGTGAGCAGGTGAGGGCGGCACTGGAAGCCCGCTATAAACTTGACCTGCCGATGCACGAACAATATCTGTCCTACCTCGGCGACCTGCTCAAGGGCGATATGGGTCCTTCTTTTTACTATCCCGGGCGCAGCGTCAACGATCTTATTTTCCAGGGCTTGCCTATTACGGCAGAGCTAGGACTTTACGCATTGCTCTTTGCCCTGATCATAGGCTGTGTTGCTGGTGTTTTCGCCTCCCTGAAACCCAATACCGCGCAGGACTATGTGCCTATGAGCCTGGCCATGGTGGGTATATGCATGCCTTCATTTCTGCTTGGGCCTTTGCTTGTGCTTGTCTTCGGGATCTGGCTGGATTTGATGCCTATTTCAGGTTGGGGGAGTTCCCCAGGAGACAAGGTGTTGCCGAGCATTACACTTGGTGCCATGTACGCTGCCTATATTGCCCGTTTAAGCCGCTCCGGGATGCTTGAAGTTATGAACCAGGATTACCTGAGAACGGCCAGGGCCAAGGGCCTGCCAGAACACGTAGTCGTGCTTAAACATGCCTTGCGAGGTGGCCTGTTACCTGTCATCAGTTACATGGGCCCTGCGTTTGCTGCTCTACTGAGTGGTTCCTTTGTCGTGGAAACCGTTTTCCAGATTCCCGGGTTGGGCCGTTTCTATATTCAGGCGGCCTTTAACCGCGATTACACAATGATCCTGGGGACAACCGTATTTCTTTCCACCCTGATTGTTGTATTCAACCTGCTTTCCGACATCATCGCTGCCTGGCTCAACCCGAGACTCAGGTACCAGTTCAGGAATTAGCGATATGAGTACCCAGGAACGCAGCGACATACTAGGCGCAATGACCAGGGGAACTTCCCTCTGGGAAGACGCCCTTTATCGTCTGAAGCAAAACAAGCTTGCGATGTTTGGCCTGTTTTACCTGATTTTTATCATCGTGATCTGTTTGCTGACACCCTGGATTGCGCCGTATGGGTACGAGGAGCAGAATTTACGACTGGGTGCTGTGCCGCCTAATGCAGAACACTGGCTCGGCACTGATACTTTCGGCAGGGATATGATGACAAGGATACTTTATGGCGGTCGTCTTTCACTTCTTGTCGGGTTTATCGCAACAGCAGTTGCCCTGGTTATTGGTGTCACTTATGGCGCAATTGCCGGGTATGCCGGTGGCAAGATCGATAATGCCATGATGCGCCTGGTGGATATTTTTTATGCACTGCCTTACATGATATTCATCATACTGCTGATGGTGGTGTTCGGGCGCAACCTTCTCCTGCTTTTCCTCGCTATCGGGGCAGTGGAATGGCTCGTCATGGCCAGAATAGTGAGAGGGCAGATACAAAGTCTGCGTCAGCAGGAATACGTGGAAGCAGCCATGTCGCTGGGCCTGTCGCCCCTGGCAATTATTGCCAGGCATCTTATTCCCAATGCACTTGGTCCTGTAATTGTTTACACGACACTCACCATACCCAATGTCATGCTTCTTGAGGCTTTCCTCAGTTTTCTGGGGTTGGGGATTCAGCCGCCGCAATCTTCCTGGGGGGTATTGATCTCCTATGGTGTGGAAACCATGGAGGAGTATCCCTGGTTACTGATATTCCCAGGCCTGGCCCTGACTCTGACCTTGTTTGCACTGAACTTTTTGGGTGATGGGCTTCGTGATGCGCTCGATCCAAAAGCATCCAAGGACTAGGCCCGGATATGTCTTTATTACAGGTCGACAATCTCTCGGTACATTTTCACACCAGAAACGGGCTCGTCAAAGCGGTAGATGGCATCAGTTTCAATGTTGAAGCCGGAAAAACCTTTGCCATTATCGGCGAATCCGGTTCGGGTAAATCTGTTGCGTGCTATAGCATGCTCGGACTTGTTCCAATGCCGCCGGGGCGCTTTGAATCCGGGAAGGTGTTGTTCCAGAACCAGGACCTGATATCCCTTTCTGAAAAAGAGCTCCGCAAAGTGCGCGGTAAAGGTATCTCTATTATTTTTCAGGATCCAATGACGACATTGAATCCCTACCTGAAAATAGGGGACCAGTTAATAGAGCCTCTTCGCCAGCATTTTGGCATGAACAAAAGAGATGCCTGGCAAAAGGGTATCAAAATCCTCGAAGAAGTTGGTATCAAGAATGCCGAGCAGCGCATGAATGCATGGCCATTTGAGTTTTCAGGGGGTATGCGCCAGCGTGTTGTTATTGCAATGGCTCTGGTGACAGAACCACAAATCATTATTGCAGATGAGCCAACCACAGCACTTGATGTCACGGTGCAGGCTCAAATTCTGAAATTGTTGAAGGAATTGCAGCAGCGGCGAAATATCGGTGTGTTATTTATCAGTCATGATCTCAGTGTTGTTGCAGATATTGCTGATGAAATTGCCGTTATGCAGTCTGGTGTCTTTGTGGAACATGGAAGCCGGGATGAAATATTCCAAAATCCGCAACATGAGTATACAAAGAAGTTACTTGCCGCTGTTCCTTCAGAACAAAAGGAAAATGTGCATGAAGAACCTGGAGTCCTTATTCATGTCGATGATGTAAGCGTTGAGTTTGCAGGAGGTAAAGGCCAGGATACCGTGAAGGCGGTCTCAGGCGTTACCCTTGATATTCGCCAAAGGGAAATCCTTGGGCTGGTGGGTGAATCAGGCTCAGGGAAATCTACCCTGGGGCGAACAATTTTACGACTTCTGGAACCTGCAAGCGGCAAGGTAATTTTCGAAGGTGAAGATATCAGCCATTATTCATCTGCCCGCATGAAGCCACTGCGTAGGCAGATGCAGATGATTTTCCAGGATCCCTATGCCAGTCTGAATCCGCGCATGACAGTTTACGACACCTTGGCGGAGCCGCTTTTACTGCATCGTATTTGTGGCAAAAAAGAACTCGATAAAACGGTATTTGCTCTTATGGATTCCGTAGGTCTTGCAAGGGAAAGTGTGCTGCGTTATCCCCATGAGTTCTCCGGCGGCCAACGTCAGCGCATCGCTATTGGCCGGGCTGTTGCTACCAAGCCAGCTTTTATTGTTGCCGATGAGCCGGTTTCAGCACTTGATGTCACTATTCAGGCGCAGATCCTGGATTTGTTGCTGGACCTGGTAGAGCAATTCAACCTGACCATGTTGTTCATTTCCCATGACCTTGGTGTTGTGCGCTATCTTTCAGACCGGATAGTTGTCATGCATGAAGGAAGGCTGGTGGAAGCAGGGTCTGTGAACGAAGTATTTGATCACCCCGCACAGGACTACACGCGCTCGTTATTAAGTGCGATTCCTGGGAAGTCTCTGTTACATCTGGATTCCTGACCAGGAAGGGATTAAAAAGAGTCTTTCCAATCGCGGATCACGGCAAAGACTTCCTCCGGAGAACTAATATTCCGGCCTGTATGTTGAGACGCAGCGTTAACAAGTTCTTGTTCATGGCAACGTAAAAAGGGATTGGTATCCAATTCAACCCGGATGCTTGTAGGCACCGTGGGTATATCCTGGTCCCGCTTCTTTTGCTCAACACTTATTCTGTCTGACAGTGGCTTGTTTTCTGGCAAAACAGCTTTGGCGAAGTTCAGGTTGGCCATTGTATATTCATGCGCACAATAAACATGGGTATCCGGATCCAGTCTGGCCAGTTTCTGCAGGGAGTTGTGCATCATGGTATGCGTGCCTTCAAATACACGACCACAGCCTCCCGCAAAAAGCGTGTCTCCACAAAACAGCACGGGCTTCCGATAACTACTCTTCGGAGCATAGTAGGCAATATGATCCAGAGTGTGCCCCGGTATTTTGATTATCTGAAATTCTTCAGATAAGACGCTGATATTGTCATTTTCATCTAAGGGGTCGGTCACTTCAGGTATATTGGGAGAGCTTGGCCCGTATACAGGCGCGTCATAATGTTCAAGCAGTTGCTGAATGCCTCCTGTGTGATCCGCATGATGATGAGTGATCAGAATGGCTTTAAGCTCCAGGTCATGTTCCTGCAAGTAATGTAATATCGGATCTGCATCCCCAGGGTCGACAATGCCACATTCGCGGGAGCCAGATTGTCTGAATAGCCAGAGGTAGTTGTCATGAAATGCCCTGATTGGGGTGACTTCAAGCATATGTTTCTCCACGTCTATCGGTTACTCAGGAGGGCATAGGTCTGTCGCATGCAACCTGAGTCTCCGGTATGATACAAAAAATTACCCGGCCCCGTAGCATCGATGCCAATTAAAAAACTGTTTGCCAAACGCCAAAGAGAAAATCTGGATACTCCGGGTTTTTCTGGCGCCATGAGTGACTGGTATGCAAGCCCGCTAGGTCAGCATTTACTGAAGTCTGAGACAGATTTACTGGAAGACTGCCTTTCCAGACGATTCGGTTATCATTTGCTTCAAATTGGCTGTGCCAATATTCCCATGTATTCCAGTAGTCCTATCGGGCACAAGTTTTCAATTACCCGTGAAAACAGTCAGAAAGAGCCAGGTATTGTCGCCAGAGGAGAAGCAATTCCATTGGCAAGTGAAACAGTGGACCTGGTATTACTGCACCATGCACTCGATTTTTCAAAATACCAGCATCAGCTATTGAGAGAAGTCTCCCGTATTCTGATAGCCGGCGGGTGCATCGTAATTGTTGGCTTTAACCCTTACAGCAGTTGGGGAATCAGGACGGGACTACCTGGTACCAAAAAACATCCCTGGCAAGGCAGGTTACTGAGTACAAACCGGATTACAGACTGGCTCAAACTTTTGGATTTCCAGGTAGAGCAGGTAAGATATGGTGCTTATTCACTGCCGGTCAATTCACCAGGTGTTATTAAATATTCCGGCTTGCTTGATAAGCTTGCCACACGCTTGAACTGGCCAACCGGTGGTATCTACATGATATCTGCCAAGAAACAGGTACTACCTCTTACACCAATACAAACGTCATGGCGTGATATAGCAAACAGCCATGTTGGTCTTCCCATCGCCGAAAATATCACCCGTGTCTCACGTGATTTACAAGCCGCCAGTAACGAAGAGCAGTAGCAGGTATGACTGAGCAGGTACAGATATTTACAGATGGAGCATGCCGTGGAAATCCAGGTCCGGGCGGATGGGGAGCTGTACTCAGGTTTGGCGACAAGGAAAAGATGCTTTACGGCGGCGAAGAATCAACGACCAACAACCGTATGGAGCTTACAGCAGTAATCAAGGCACTTGAATGTCTTAAGGGCAATAAATGGCCAATAGAAATTACGACCGATTCAAAATATGTGCTCCAGGGCATCACTGAATGGATCGAGGGGTGGAAGAGCAGGGGGTGGCGTAGTGCCAGCAAAAAACCCGTTTTGAATGTCGATTTATGGCAGCGTCTGGATGAGTTGGTGCAGCCCTTTGATATAAACTGGCATTGGGTGAAAGGGCATAGCGGACATGCTATGAATGAAATGGCGGATCAGCTGGCCAATCGTGGAATAGATGAATTGTAGCGATGAGACAAATAGTACTCGATACAGAAACAACAGGACTTGACCCGGCACAGGGCCACAAGGTCATCGAAATTGGCTGTGTTGAACTGATCAACCGCAAACTTACCGGTAATCATCTGCACGTCTATATCAATCCGATGCGTGAAATTGAAGCTGCTGCACTTGAGGTTCACGGTATTACCAACCAATTCCTTGCAGATAAACCTTTGTTTGCTGATATAGCCGAGAGCTTCATTGCTTTCGTCGAAGGTGCTGAACTGGTTATCCATAACGCACCCTTTGATATCGGCTTTCTGGATTACGAGCTGTCAGCCCTGAAGAAAGGCTACAAACCCATGGCTGATTACTGCTCTATTCTGGATTCGCTGGTCATGGCGCGCAAGAAGCACCCGGGTCAGAAAAACAATCTGGATGCCCTGTGCAAACGCTACATGGTGGATAACACACAGCGTGAGCTGCATGGCGCCTTACTGGATGCCGAAATTCTGGCTGATGTTTACCTGATGATGACGGGTGGTCAATCCAGTTTTTCGCTGGGTTACGAAGATTCATCCCGGGGAAATAAAGCGACAGCCAGCAACAGACTTTCATCTGACAGAAAGCCTTTGCCCGTTATCCGGGCCAATGAAGAAGAAATGGCGCTTCATGATGCCAGGCTAAAGGAAATCCATGAATCTTCCGATAATGGATGTCTGTGGTTTGAAAATTAAAGGGCTGAAGAAGATATTTCCTTGATGTACCTGGGTCTCGTGAATATAATCTCTGACCTTAAAATATCGATAAACCTTTGTTTTAACGAGAATAGATTAGCAATATCAGTTTTGTCGGTTTAAACAATAAAATTCACGACTAATTTATTTTTCAACGTAATTTACTAAGGAATCCCTATGGAAGTGCTCGTAATGGATACACCCATGCTGGTGTCCGGAATTATTCTGGTGTTTACCTTCATCGGTATTTTTACTGAAGGTGTACATGGTTTTCATCGCGCTAAATTTGCTCTGGGCGGCGCGGGTGCCATGGTTCTGGCTGGACAGTACTTCGGTTTTTATAGCCCGGAGCTGGCTATTGAGGTTATCGACTGGAACGTAATTTTCCTGTTGGGTGCCATGATGACTGTTGTAGCCATCATGATTCCTACTGGTGGATTCCAGATGCTTGCCTACAAGATTGCGGACTTCAGTAAGGGAAGACTGTTCCTGCTTATGGCGATGTTGGGCACACTGGTGACCGTGCTGTCACTGTTGCTGGATAACGTGACTACGGTAGTTATTTTTGGACCATTGATTATCCTTATTGCGCGCTCAATGCAGGTGAATCCGATTCCGTACCTGCTTGCTGCAGCATTGCTTTCAGATACTGGTGGTGTAGCAACACTGGTTGGTGATCCGCCCAACCTGATGATTGGCTCAGCGGCCGGCATTGATTTCAATACATTCTTCTATCATATGGGTGGCATTGTATTTGTCGCCTGGATCGCAACGCTCTTTTTCCTTAAAGTAATTTTCAAGAAAGAACTTGCTGAAAAACCAGTGCTTCAGGATTTCAGTCAGCAGGAAGAACTGAACGATCCCTATACCTGGAAAGTGGCAATTGTAGTGCTGTGTATCATGGTTCTGGGCTTTATCCTTCACAGGCAGTTACATTGGCCCGCATGGTTTGTTGCAGGCATGGGTCTTACTTTACTGGTCTTTTTCGGTAAGGATGTGGACATGGATGAGCATTTTGCCGATGTTGAGCTGACGCTTCTTATGTTCTTCATGGCCCTGTTCATTATTGTTGGTGGTGTAGAGCACAGTCAGTTCCTGGAGTATATTGGTCAGTTCATCCTGCCATTTGTACAGGAAGACCTGTTGCTGGCCTGTATCCTGTTGATGTGGGTTTCGGCTTTCCTGTCTGCCTTTATTGATAACATTCCATTCACAGCCGCGATGATTCCTATCATCATTGGGCTCGAACAGCAGGGCGTGAACGTCAATGCCCTGTGGTGGGCACTTGCTGCAGGTGTTGGTATGGGCGGTAACGGCAGTCACCTTGGTTCTACGGCCAACGTTTTCATTGTGACTATTTCAGAGAAGCTGGCCAAAGATGAAGGCAGGCCTGAGCTGGCCATTACGCCGGGACTCTGGATCAAGAAAGGATCACCGGTAATGATCCTGACTTTGATCATCTGTTCAGTGATCATGGCATTGTTCTTTGATTTCTATAGCAATCCTGATGCAGCCATCGGTCTTGCTGAAGGTGTAGAAGCAGCCGTACATTAAAGCTGTAACCTTTGTTGAAACGGGGCGTGTTGAAAAACATGCCCCGTTTTTCGTTGTCATCACGGACTTCAGTTTTATTGTCAAAAAGGGCAAAATCCGTGGTTTCCTGTACCTGGAGTAACAACATTGGAATTTCTTGCTGAATACGGACTCTTTCTCGCCAAGACTGTCACAATAGTCCTGGCCATATTGATTATCATGGCTGCTGCTGTGGCAAATGCCATGAGGCAAAAGAAGGAAGACAAGGGCAATATCACCGTTACACATCTGAACAAGGAATTGCATGATCTGAAAGATGAGATCAGCAGGGCAGTAGAAGATGAGGACACACTGAAGCAGGCTGCCAAGGAAGAGAAAAAACAGGCAAAGAGAGAGAAAAAAGAAAAAAAGGCAAAGAAAAAATCCGACGATAAAGATGCGGCAGACAAGAAGAGAATTTTTGTCCTGGACTTTGAAGGTGATCCAAAGGCCAGCCAGGTTGATGACCTGAGGCAGGTGGTTACAGCTGTGCTTGCCATGGCCAGGCTTGGAAAAGATGAAGTTCTGTTACGCCTGGAAAGCCCTGGCGGTATGGTTCATGCCTATGGACTGGCGGCATCCCAGTTACACCGGATTCGCAATAAGGAAATCCCATTAACCATTTGTGTCGATAAGGTAGCTGCCAGCGGTGGTTACATGATGGCATGTGTTGCCAGTAAATTGATTGCTGCCCCCTTCGCTTATATTGGGTCAATTGGCGTTCTTGTCCAGCTACCTAATTTCAACAGGTTGTTAAAAGAGAAAAACGTAGACTATGAGATGGTCACGGCAGGTGAGTACAAGCGAACCCTGACTATGTTTGGTGAGAATACCGACAAGGGGCGTGAAAAAATGGCAGAAGATGTTCAGGAAGTGCATGCCCTGTTCAAAGACTTTATCAAAACTTCACGTCCTGATATGAATGTTGACGACCTGGCTACCGGGGAAACCTGGCTTGGCTCCAGAGCAAAAGAACTGGGGTTGGTGGATGCAATCAGTACCAGTGATGAATACATCGTTAATGCCTGTGAGGAAGCAGAGGTGTATCAGGTAGTTTATGAGAAGAAAAAGAAAATCACGGACAAACTTGGTTCAGTTCTGGAGAATGCATTGGATAATACATTGATGCGCTGGATGCAGCGGTCACGCAACAAGGACGAGTTGATAACCTGAATCTGTTGTACTGAATTCAACGACGCCTGAATAGAGGCTCAGGTATTTCGACAGTGCTCTGATAGGAGTCCTTGAAATCTGCAAAGGCTTGTAAAATTTCCTCCGCATCGAGAGAATCCTCAATTTCAAAACTGTTGATTCCACATTTTTTCATATAGAAGACCTGGTCACGTAATACATCACCAATTGCTCGCAAGTCTCCTTTGAACGAGAGTCTTTCCCTGAGAATGGCGGCACTTGAAAAAGCTCGCCCATCTCTGAAAACAGGAAAGTTGACGGCGATTAAAGGCAGCTCAGCTGCATCATTGGCCAGATCATAAGGGTCATCTTCGCTGTCGAGCCAGACCCCGATTTCCTTTTGTGATGCTTCCAGCTCATCCTTGTGATTCTGCCACAGGGAAAGGTGAACCAAAATCTGATTTGACGGGTCATTAATGGCGTCGGCAATCCCGGCATCTTTCGCAATGCAGCGCCATGAATTTTCTGCAACTACACCATCTTTAATCAGCTTTGGCATAGACTCGCTCCTTGTAGGGTTCTATTCCTATTCGGTTATACGTAGAGAGAAAGTTTTCACCGTTTGTGCGGTTTTCCAGGAATACTTCCACGATTTTTTCAATGACATCGGGCATGTCTTCCTGAGCAAATGAAGGACCTAGCACTTTCCCCAATGCTGTCTGCCTGTCAGCAGATCCACCGAGGGTGATCTGGTAAAACTCTTCTCCTTTTTTATCGACGCCAAGCACGCCGATATTTCCGACATGGTGATGGCCGCAGGCATTCATACAGCCTGAAATATTCAGGGTGATATCACCAATTTCCATTTGCCTGTCAAAATCATCAAAACGGCGTTGTATGGACTCCGCGATTGGAATGGACTTGGCATTTGCCAGGGAGCAGAAATCTCCACCTGGACAGCAGACCATATCATTAATCAATCCAAGATAAGGTGTGGCGAGAGATTCTTTCTGGCAAGCCTTGTATACCTCGAAGAGATCAGCATGCCTGACATCGGCAAGCACCAGGTTCTGTTCGTGTGTTACCCGTACTTCACCAAAGCTGTATTTATCGGCAAGGTCAGCAACAAATTCCATCTGGTTGTCGGTGACATCCCCCGGTGCAACGCCGGTTTCTTTCAGACAGATGTTAACGATTCTGTAACCCGACTTCTTGTGGGGAGCAACATTACGAGCGAGCCAGTGGCTGAACAGAACATCTTGAGCAGCAGCTTCTTCGATGGCCGGGGAATCCTGCGTTTCTTCATAATCAGGATCAGTAAAGAAGCTTTTGCAGCGGTCTACCTCTTCCTGGGTCAGCGTGGCGGCTCCATCCTTGTCATGGAGCCATTCTGCTTCCACTTTTTCCCTGAAAGCATCAGCACCAAGCGCTTTTACCAGAATTTTGATACGGGCCTTGTACTTGTTATCCCGACGTCCAAAGCGGTTATAGACACGCATGATGGCATCGAGATAGGTCAGCAAGTGTTGCCATGGCAGGAATTCACAGATTTCAACGCCGACCACAGGTGTGCGGCCAAGTCCGCCGCCTACAAGCACCTGGAAGCCGACATCTCCCTTGGCATTTTTCTTGATATATAGACCTATATCATGAACCTGTGTGGCTGCCTGGTCGTTGGGTGTACCACATACGGCGATTTTGAATTTTCTGGGCAGGTAGGCAAATTCGGGGTGGAAGGTGGACCACTGTCGAATGATTTCACACCACGGCCTGCTGTCCTCGATTTCATCGACAGCGGAGCCGGCATACTGGTCGGTGGTTGTGTTGCGAATACAGTTGCCACTGGTCTGTATGGCATGCATTTCCACCTCAGCAAGTTCGGCAAGTAAATCCGGAACCTGCTCAAGTTTGGGCCAGTTATACTGGATATTCTGACGAGTGGAGAAGTGGGCATAGCCCTTGTCATAATCCCTGGCAATGGAAGCCAGTTTCCTTAGTTGTCTGGAAGCAAGGAGGCCATAAGGAATAGCCACCCGTAACATGGGTGCCAGACGCTGGATGTACAGGCCATTTTGTAAACGCAAAGGCAGGAATTGCTCATCAGTCAGCTTACCATCCAGGTAGCGGCTGGTCTGATCACGAAACTGCTTGATACGGTCCTCAAGCATCTGCTTGTCATAAGCATCGTAGGTATACATTGACGAATCCTGGTTGAGATTGAAGTAGCCCGTGTATAGCTACTAATAAATACAAATCCGGTCTGCAGGACAGGGATTTTCAAGGGGCGCGATGATACTACGCCACAGTCACAAGTACCATGGGCAAGTGTATGAAATCCTTACCCTTTGTAAGGGCTTGCTTTTATTCCTTGCAAGGATGCAGGACAATGGTGCGCCTTGAATTCCGACAAATTAGCGCCATATTTAGAAATGCCATTATAAATTGCGCTAGAGTCGATAATTAACGGCATTTCGCCCTTTTCAAACCAGACAGCCAGGACTGACTAACCCATGATCGAAATAACTGAATCAGGACAAACGTATCTCAAGGAATTGCTGGAAAAGCAGGATTGTGAAGGCATTGCTATTCGTGTTTTCGTTCTTGATGGTGGCACTCCGAAAGCGGAAACCTGTATTGCTTTTTGTCGTCCCGGAGAAGAGCAGAAAGATGATGAAGTCCATGAGTACGAAGGTTTCAAGGCCTTCATCGAAGAAAAAAGCAAACAGTATCTTGAAGAAGCTGTGGTTGATTTCTCTAAGGACAGCATGGGTGGTCAGTTGACTATCAGGGCGCCCAACTCCAGGATGCCCAAGCTCACGGAAGACAGTCCTCTTTCAGACAGGATCAATTACATTCTTTACAACGAGATCAATCCCGGACTTGCAGCCCATGGTGGCTTCATCTCCCTTGAAGAAGTGACAGATGATGGTGTTGTCATTTTGCGTTTTGGCGGTGGTTGCCAGGGTTGCGGCATGGTCGATGTCACCCTCAAAGACGGTGTCGAGAAAAGCCTGATGGAACAGCTTCCTCAGATCAAGGAAATCAGGGATGTAACGGATCACAGTTTTGCAGAAAATGCTTACTACAAGTAAGCTCCGGAAATGACAAAAGCAATTGGCCTGATTGGAGGAAGCGGTTTTTATTCCTTTGAAAGTGCCGTTAAAGAACTCCTGCTGGAAACCCCTTTCAGTGACGAACCTGTCGCATTGTATCTTTCTGAAAATGATTCAGTGCCAGTCTACTTCCTGCCCAGGCATGGTCCACAGCATGCTGTTCCACCTCACCAGGTAAATTACCGGGCAAACCTCTGGGCATTAAAAGAGGTTGGTGTTGATATTATCCTGGCGGCAAATGTGGTCGGTGGTATCGGAAAATCAATGGCACCTGGAGTGCTTGCCATTCCTGATCAGATTATCGACTACACATGGGGCCGGGAACATACGTTCTTTGATACCTTCTCGGCGGATCGCTTCGAGGGATTGTCTGAAGCGGAATCGCATGTCGATTTCAGCTGGCCTTATGACAAAGAGCTGCGCACCCAGCTACAGGAAACTGCCGAATCACTAGGACTGAAAACGTGTTCTGGCGGTACTTACGGTGCTACCCAGGGTCCAAGACTTGAAAGTGCTGCTGAAATTATCAGGATGAAACAGGATGGTTGCAGTCTTGTGGGTATGACGGGTATGCCAGAGGCAGCATTGGCAAGAGAGCTGGGTATTCGATATGCAAGTCTTTGCCTGGTGGTAAACTGGGCAGCCGGGCTCACTTCAGAAGAAATCGCTTTTTCTGATATAGCAAAAACCCTGGATCATGGTGTGGAGGAGATTAGAAAAGTCTTTGACGCCTTGGCCGCCAGATTGTCGAATACGCACTGAATCAAAAGCTGTACTCTGCCACCTCCGGTAACTGGTAGGGTCTGATCTGCACCAGCAGGCCGATATCAGGATGGTCAATATAGTGTAATTCATTGCTGATCATGCTGCGTTCCTGGTCCATAAAACTCAGGTAATTAACCGGCAGTTGCAATGGCAACGCAACATTACCGCGTTCTACGCTATCGGGTATTGCAGGAAGCGGCCAGAAAACGCTATCAGGACTTTCTTCCAGGCTGTATTCAACAAGCCAAAGCTTGCTTTCAACATCCACCCGGTTGATGTTGTAACTAAAACGCAAACTGCCTTCCAACTCATGACGCCCTCCAAAGCTATCGCCGCCTTGTATATAAATAGCCGTGCTTTGAACGCGGTTCAGTACAGGCTGTCGCCAAACCGCATGAAAAAGCAGACGGTGATCATCAGAGGCCATAATGTCCTGATTGAACTCCAGGAAAGTGGCAGATTCATTGCCCAGGGCAATATAAGGGTCGCGCTCAAAATCAGTGAGCTGGAAAGATGAATCCCTGGCCGAATACTCAGGACCAATCATATTCTCCTGTTCGGGTATTGTCTCGGTTGCGGATAAAAACAGAAAATCCAATTCCGGCTCATTGAAATCAACTGTATACATCTTGCTTGCTGGCACAAGCGGACGAATTGGAGAAGGGAATACCAACTCTGAATTATCTGGAATGAGCAGTTCGTTACTGCGGGTTGCTGGAGTGTCGGACTCGTTGGTAAAGATGCTGACTTCAATCTCATACCACCGATTGCCATCATAGCTGAATGTCTGAGCCTGCCCGGCTGGCAAAAATAATATCGCCAGCATTGGCGCGAAAATGAAATACTGAAGTTTCATGGTTTCAGGCTACCTGAAGTACTTTGGGAGTTAAAGCCTCCAGTGTTTCCTTTACGAAAACCAGGCGTTCAAGGCCATCATCCTGCTCATGACGGAATTTCAATTCAGTTGCCCCGCCCATCGAAAAAATAGCGGGCTGTTCCTGTACAAGTTTTACAACAGAGAAGGGCTCGACTTGAGTATCTGCTTCAAACTGAATCTTGCCGAACCTGGCGTTTGCTTCTACTTTCTTAATGCCCAGGTTTTGAGCCTGGAGTTTTAACAGGGTAACTTCGAAGAGGAGCCGGGTTGCCTCAGGTAACAAGCCGAAACGATCAATCATTTCTATTTTCAATCCGGCGAGTTCTTTCTTGTTTTGAGCATTGGCTATCCTTTTATACATCATTAGTCTTGTATGTACATCAGGCAGGTAATCCTCGGTAATCAGGGCAGGGATATGGAGATTGATTTCGGCACCGGAGTGAATGGGACGATTCAGGTCCGGGTTCTTGCCTTGTTTCATTAACTTGACTGTATGCTCCAGCATCTCGCTGTAAAGACTAAAGCCAATAGTCTGGATATGTCCGCTTTGTTCATCACCCAGCAGTTCGCCAGCCCCTCGAATTTCCAGGTCATGGCTTGCAAGGACAAAACCTGCGCCCAGTGTATCTGCGGCGCCTATCGCATCAATGCGCTTCAGGGCATCGGCACTCATGGCCTTGGGATGAGGTGTTAGTAAATAAGCATATGCCTGATGGTGGGATCGACCAACCCTGCCGCGTAACTGGTGCAGTTGAGCCAGGCCGAACTTGTCTGCGCGCTCAACGATAATGGTATTGGCTGTAGGGATATCTATACCTGTTTCAATGATCGTTGAGCAAACCAGCACGTTGTATCGGCGGTGATAAAAATCCGACATAACTTTTTCAAGTCGACTTTCTCGCAATTGGCCATGACCAACACAAACCTTGGCTTCGGGAATAAGTTTTCGAACTTCATCTGCTGCATTTTCAATCGTCTTTACTTCGTTGTGCAGGTAGAAAACCTGGCCTCCGCGAAGCAGTTCACGCTGTATGGCTTCCTTGATCAATGCAGGGGAGGATTGCCGTACAAATGTCTTCACGGATAAGCGTCTTGCCGGTGGTGTGGAGATAATGGATAAATCTCTTATACCTGACATGGCCATATTCAGTGTGCGAGGAATAGGTGTTGCTGTGAGTGTGAGAATGTCCACGTTGGCGCGCAGAGATTTTAATCTTTCCTTTTGTCGCACGCCGAACCGATGTTCCTCATCAATAATTAACAGGCCCAGGTTTTTATATTTAACATCAGCTTGTAATAACTTGTGCGTACCGATAACTATGTCGACTTTACCCTCGGCTAATTGTGCCATGTTTTCAATATGCTGCTTGCTGCTGACAAAGCGCGACATCAGGGCGATGTTAACCGGCCAGTCTGCAAAACGATCCCTGAAATTGTCATAGTGTTGCTGGGCTAGTAGTGTCGTAGGTACAAGAATTGCCACCTGGGTATTATTGCTTACTGCAACAAATGCGGCGCGCAATGCCACTTCTGTTTTTCCGAAACCAACATCACCACAGACAAGTCTGTCCATGGACCTTTCCTGTTGCAGGTCCTTGAGTACTCCCGTAATAGTTTCCTGTTGATCTTCAGTCTCTTCAAAGGGGAAGCTGTTGGCAAACATGCGGTAATCATCTTCATGCAGCGTGAACTGTTTGCCTTTTTGTGCTTCCCGTCTTGCATAGACATCCAGCAATTCCGCAGCCACGTCGATAACTTTCTTTGCAGCTTTTTTCTTTGCTTTCTCCCATTGGTCGCTGCCCAGTTTGTTCAGGGGAGCATGGTCTGCATCAGCACCACTATACCTGTTGATTAGATGAAGTGATGAAACCGGAACATAGAGCTTGGCTTCATCAGCATATTCGAGAACCAGGAATTCGGTTAACTGTCCCTCCACCTCGAAAGTCTCAAGCCCCTTGTAACGTCCAATTCCATGGTCAATGTGAACAACGGGAGCGTCTTTGTGCAGTTCAGTAAGACTCTTGATGATGAAATCAGCATTGTCTGTGTATTTGCCGCGACGGCGGGGCTGGCTGACGTGATCTGTAAAAAGCTGGTTTTCCGTGATCAGTACGTAGCCAGGTTCTTCAAGCCAGATTCCATTTTCCAGTGGTGCGACCGTGATCGAAAGCGCTTGTTGAGAATTAATAAACTCATCCCAGTTTGTGACGGAGATTGGTTTCAGTCCCGCGCTATCGAGCAATTCAATCAGGGCTTCACGACGGCCAGGTGAGTCAGCGCAAAAGAGGACTGATTGATCGGATAAAGTGCCAAGGAAATTTTGTAATCTGGCGAGAGGCGCATCGCCTTTATGCTCAACATCCAGGTCGGGGATGCTATTTACAGGTAAAACTGCATGATCGTTCTTAGTGGATCCCGTTCGTAAGGAAACGCCGGGGAAATCCTTGAGTGCACTGAACAGCTGTTCTGTTCGAAGGAACAGTTTTTCAGGAGCTAGCAATGGTCTTTCCGGGTCTACTTTTCTGTCTTCGTAGCGAAGTTTGACATCGTGCCAGAATAATTCTGCAGCCTCTGAGATTTCTCCCATGGAATATATTGTTGAGTCCTCAGGGATGTAATCAAACAAAGTGCTTACTTCGCTGAAGAAAAGAGGAAGATAGTATTCAATGCCGGCAACAGAAACACCGCGACTGATATCTTCATAGAGTGGACATTTCCGGACATCAATATCAAAAGTTTCCCGAAAGTTTTGTCTGAACGTAGTGATCCCTGATTCAGTCAATGGATATTCTTTTCCGGGCAGTAATTTCACGGAATCAATCTTGTCACTTGATAGCTGGGTTTCCGGATCGAAATGACGGAGGCTTTCAATTTCGTCATCAAACAATTCAATACGAACCGGTGTATTTCCTCCCATGGGAAAAATATCGAGTATTGAACCTCTTACAGCAAATTCCCCATGCTCGTAGACGGATTCCACGCAGAGATAGCCGGCTGCTTCCAGTTCTCTTCGCATTTCCGCAAGGTTCAGCTGTTCGCCTATTTCAAGATCCAGCGTCATGCCTCTTATATATTGCAGGGGAACGATCCTGTGCAGAAGGGTAGCAACAGGTATTACCAGAAGCCCTTTGCGAATGCCGGACAAGCGAGAAAGTGTCGTCAACCGGGTTGAGATAATGTCCTGGTGAGGAGAAAAATTGTCATAGGGCAGAATTTCCCAGTCAGGGAACTCGAGTATTTCAGTATCATCCGAACAGAAAAATGCGGCTTCCTGCTGCAGACGCTCCGCCTGCTGCGAATTCTCTGTGACCACAAGAGTCAAAGAATTCGACTGGCTGGCCGCCTTTGCAAGCAACAGGCTGCTACCAGCACCGGAGATTCCGCCCCAGAGCTGTTTTTCGCCTGCGTACTTCAGAAGAGGCAGGGAGTCGAGTTGTAGTCTGTTCATGAATAATCCAGCAGGATTTTACCCTGGATACCCGAATATCAATCGAAGATGACGTCCAGATTTGACGCAGGAGTGTACAGGAGATTAACGCAGATCATTAAATTGACTTCCGATGGACTTCTAAGTCTCATCCTTGGATAATACGCGCCAATTTTTTAACATGAATTTTACAGGAAATTTAATTGTGGAACGACCGAGTGTAGACGACTATTTTGGTGATTGGAAAGCGCGGGAAGCCCTGGCCCAGGAAATGCTGCCTATTATGGGCAAGCTTGAAAATGAAAAGGGCGTTCAGATTTTCCTTTATGGCCGCACTCTGAACAATCGCTCGGTTGCGAATCTCATGAAATCCCATCGCCGGGTTCGTGAAGTGGCCAGAAATGAACTTTCCGAATTTGAAAGCCATCCGGTCCTCAAGTCCCTTGCCAAACTGGATCTGTGTCCTTGCCAGATAGATCTGGGCAAGCTGACGGTCAAATACATGGAATCCCTGGAAGATAATCCCGATCTGGATCTTGACGCCCTGGTTGCTCAAGAGCTGTCTCATCTCGTGGGTGTCGACCACAAACCCATTGAAAGGCCAACAGATGTCATTCTTTACGGCTTTGGTCGCATTGGTCGTCTGGTGACTCGGCTGTTACTTGAGCAGACAGGAAATGGTGAGTTAATGAGGCTGCGCGCCATTGTTGTTCGCAAAGCAGGTGATGGCGACCTGGAAAAACGGGTTAACCTGCTCCGCAATGATTCGGTCCATGGCAGTTTCTCAGGCACCGTCAGGGTAGAAGAGGAAAACAACCGCATCATTGCCAATGGTAATGTGATCGAAATCATCTATGCCGATAGTCCTGACAGCATTGACTATACCCAGTTTGGCATCGAAGATGCCCTGGTGATCGACAACACCGGGATATGGCGTGATGAAGATGGTCTTGGTTTGCATCTCAAGTCTAAAGGCGTCAGCAAGGTCATGCTGACTGCGCCAGGCAAGGGTGACTTGAAAAATATCGTTATGGGTATCAATGACAATACGATTGACTCAAGCGACAAGATCATTTCAGCAGCATCCTGTACAACCAATGCCATAGCACCAGTTCTGAAGCTGATTCATGACAAATACGGTATCGTGCACGGGCACGTGGAAACTGTGCATGCCTATACCAATGACCAGAACCTGATCGATAACTTCCACAAGGCAGACCGCCGTGGCCGCAGCGCGCCAATGAACATGGTGCTTACAGAAACCGGGGCCGCCAAGGCGGTTTCAAAAGCTGTTCCCGAATTGGAGGGCAAGTTGACTGGTAATGCAGTCAGGGTTCCTGTTGCCAATGTCTCGATTGCTATTATCAACCTGACACTGCTCACCAAGTCGAGCAGTGACGAGATCAATGAATACCTGAGAGAAATCGCCTTGCATTCACCATTGCAGAACCAGATTGGATATACAGAATCACCGGACGCCGTTTCCACTGATTTTATTGGTTCTCGTGAAGCCTGTACTGTTGATGCCACTGCCACAAAGGTGAATGGCAAAAATATGATCCTCTACCTTTGGTATGACAACGAGTATGGTTACAGTGCCCAGGTAGTGCGAATGGTTAACACCATGGCTGGCGTGAAATTCCTTACTTATCCGGAAAAGGATTCCATGGCTAACTGATATGCTCGGTGCAGACAAAAAACTGCTGTTTTTATTGTCTGCACTCGTCGTTTCTTTCTTTGTCGGTATTCTGCTTCTGCGAGCAGGTCAGCATCCTCAAATTGTCTCCCTGGAAGGCCAGACTATGGGGACCCGATATCGGTTGCTGTTTCATGACTCTTCCTTCGAATCTGATAATGACAGGCAAATACTGATTCAGGCGGTAGATGCACGGCTGGATTTCCTGGATTCCACTGTATTTTCCACTTACGCGAAAGACTCTCAGCTATCCCGTTTTAATAGTGAAATTGGAGCACCCGTCCAGGTGGCGCCTGAATTACTCACGGTTTTGTTGGCTGCAGGTGAGGTACACCATCTCAGTAAAGGCGCCTTTGACGTCACTATTAAACCTGTTATTGATTTGTGGGGATTTGGCCCTGACATCCGGGAACAGGTAATACCCGATCTTGCGCAACTTGAGCTGGCCCTTTCAAAAAAGGGAATGCAAAGCATCATCGTCAATATGAATCAAAGCACTATCAGTAAGGGTTTTGATCAGGCAGTAGATCTTTCGGCTATTGCCAAGGGGTTTGCTGTGGATGAAATCGCCAGACTTCTTGAGTCGCATGGCCTCGAAGACTACCTGGTGGAAATTGGCGGAGAGGTGGTGGCCAGTGGTTCCAGGCCCGATAGAGAATCGTGGCAACTGGGTATAGAACGGCCTGAACCCGGTGTTCCTGCGCTGATGCAGCGCATCAACAATGCCGGTAACAAAATCGCCGTTGCTGCATCGGGTGATTACAGGAATTTTTTTCTCCACGAAGGGCAACGCTATAGCCACGTCATTGATCCACGAACAGGATGGCCGGTTTCTCATGGGCTTGTTTCAGTGACAGTTGTATCGGAGTCAGCAATGCTGGCAGATGCCTGGGCCACGGCAATGATGGTTCTTGGCCCAGAGGAAGGCGTTAAGCTGGCAAATGAATTACAATTAGCTGCCTATTTTATTCTTGGTGATGGCTCGGGATTCCATACCCGGCATTCAGACGCATTCAACAGGTATTTCTGAAACCTTTCTGAGGAAGACGGGCTGACTATGGCACGAACGAAAAAGAAATTTGATCTCCTTGTAATCGGGACTGGTCCTGCCGGTGAGGCTGCAGCAATGAATGCTGCCAAGGCAGGCAAATCTGTTGCCATTGTCAGCGATAAAGCCAGCCCTGGTGGAAACTGTACTTACCTGGGAACCATTCCTTCCAAGGCCATTCGTTACTCTGTAAAACAGGTCATTCATTTTCATACCAATCCGCTGTTTCGCGGCCTTGGCAATATGCGCCGTCTGACTTTTGTTGAAGCCCTGAAGCAGGCAGAGCGTGTTATCTATGAGCAAGGCAAATCACGCAGCGATGCCTACGAGCGAAACAATGTGCCGATCTTCAAGGGAAGGGCGCATTTTATCGATGATCATCGTATCCAGGTAGAAGAGGGAAAAAGCAAAACCATACTGGAGGCAAAGAATTTCATTATCGCCACTGGATCACGACCATATCGACCTGAAGAAGTGGACTTTGAACACCCGTTGGTTTTCGACAGCGATACCATCCTGCAGATGCAGCATGCTCCCAAGAAGATTACGATCATTGGTGCCGGAGTCATTGGCTGTGAATACGCCTCTATTTTTGCCGGAATGAAAATAAAAGTAGAACTGATTAATCCGGCAGATTCCCTGTTGTCATACCTGGATACAGAAATTACTGATGCGCTTAGTTATCACCTGCAAAACATGGGCGTACGCTGTCGTCACCAGGAGCATTTCAAGAAACTGGAATATCACAAAGATCATGTTGTGACTTTCCTGGAGTCAGGCAAGAAAATAAAAAGTGATGTCCTGCTATGGGCTAATGGCCGCACAGGTAATACAGACAGACTGGCCCTGGATAATGTGGGGTTAAAAGCTGACAGTCGCGGTCGTCTTAAAGTGAACAAGCGATACCAGACTGCCGTAAAGAATATCTATGCGGCCGGTGATGTGATTGGCTGGCCATCTCTGGCAAGTGCTGCCTATGATCAGGGACGGGCGGCTTCCAATGCTATTTTGGACACGGAAGACTTTCATTTCGTCAATGATGTTGCTACCGGCATTTACACCATTCCAGAAATCAGCACTGTAGGCTATACGGAAGCTGAGCTGACGGAAAAGAAAATCCCTTACGAAGTTGGAAAGGCCTTTTTCCGCAATATTGCCAGAGCGCAGATAACTGGTGATGAAGTAGGCATGCTAAAAATCATATTCCATTTTGAGACCCTGGAAATACTTGGTATTCATTGCTTTGGTGACCAGGCGTCTGAAATTGTACATATTGGCCAGGCCATCATGAACCAGCGGGGCAAGGCCAATACACTGAAATACTTCATCAATACAACGTTTAACTACCCTACTATGGCAGAGGCATACAAGGTGGCTGCACTTAATGGCATTAACAGGCTCTTCTAGTTTTTAAACAAGAACTATTCGCAACTATGACAAGTGTGCTGAAAGCCTCGTATATTCTGGCTCTTCAATTAGAAAATACTTGAAGGAAAACAGCTAAAAGTGTAAATTGACACCCCGCTTGATGCAGTGAAATATAAGGAAAAACGGAACGATTTTCTTCACCTTTTTAAGGGTCTTTTTCTGGTTTCCTGCCTCCTGAAAACAAAGTTTTCACCAGATTGAACAATACTGAATTTGCTGGTCTGTTGTTACAAATCAGAAAATAATTGCGCGTTTTTTAACGGGGCATTGTTCCCTAAAATTAACGCATCAACGCACCAGCAATTCGCTTTCAACAGCTAATTACATAAGGTTGGCAGGTTTGAATATAGATCTATTTCCCCTGATCCTTTACGGCGGAATTGTCATCGTGGCCATCATTGGCCTGCTGGTCGCCTCAGCCTTTCTCGGTCAGAAGCGTGAGGATCATGCCACTCACGATGTTTACGAATCAGGCGCCATGCCTACCGGCTCTCCCAACATCAAGCTTTCAGTACCTTTTTATCTGACAGCAATCCTCTTCATCATTTTCGATCTGGAAGTAGTCTTCCTCTTTGCCTGGGCAATTTCGATCCGTGAAGCAGGCTGGGTAGGGTTTATCGAGATCTTTATTTTTATCACGATCCTGATAGCAGGTCTTATCTATCTCTGGCGCAGTGGTGCTCTGGAATGGCGCACATCTCGTCAAATGCAGGACCTTTCCTTTCTTAAGGGCGAGGGTGGTGTTGTGAATATTCGCAATGGTCGCCGTATTGAAGAAACAGACGAAGAAGCAGATTCTCACGGAGGGCATCACTAGTGAGCTGGGAACTTGTCAGACCTGAAGATGTGTCAGACCCCAGGCCGGGCATGGGCGAATTTGATGACTACATTCGCAAGAATGTGGTGATGACCACGCTGGAAGACATGCTGGCCTGGAGCCGCAAGAACTCCCTCTGGCCATACAACTTCGGCTTGTCCTGCTGTTACGTGGAAGCGGCTACAGCTATTTCCAACCGGCATGATATTTCCCGTTTTGGTGCGGAGGTTTTTCGTGCCACCCCCCGACAGGCTGACATGATCATCATCGCGGGCACAGTCTTTCGCAAGGTGGCGCCGGTCGTACAGAGGCTTTACGAGCAGATGATGGAGCCCAAGTACGTGATCTGTATGGGTTCATGTGCCAATTCCGGTGGTATGTATGATATTTATTCAGTGGTCCAGGGTGTGGATAAATTCCTGCCTGTGGATGTATACGTTTCTGGCTGCCCCCCACGTCCAGAAGCCCTGCTGCAGGGGCTGAACCTGCTCCAGGATTCAATTGGCAAAAAACGCCGTCCAGTCAGCTGGGTAATCAGTGATCAGGGTGTATACGAGCGTGAAAAGGTTGAAATTCAGCGTGAGAAACGTCTGAAAGACCGCATCAGTGCTACTGAACTGGTAAGCCCGGAAGAAGTTGGTCCAAGCTACTGGGATGTTGTGTCAGGCAAGAAAGGGCCGCATGACCAGGAAAACAGGGATTAATCCACTTGAGCACAGCTACTGAACAAGTCAATCAGGACGCATTACCGCCGGTCATAGATGCCCTGTATCGGAAATTCGGCGAGAGCGAGTTTGTCCGTCAGCACACTGCAGAGGGCATGCCCACGCTTTGGGTCGGACGTGACAGGCTGATAGAGGTTCTTCGCTACCTCAAAGATGATTACAAGCCCCGTTTTGAAATGCTGCTGGATGTCACCGCCATTGATGAGCGGGTCCGCAATCACAGGGAAGGCCAGCCAGAAAGTGATTTCACGGTTGTTTACCATCTGATTTCCTACTCCGGCGATTGTGATATTCGTCTGAAGGTAGCCCTTTCAGAGAACGACCAGAATATTCCCACCGTAATCTCATTATGGCCTGCTGCCAACTGGCATGAGCGGGAAATGTGGGACATGTTCGGCATCAACGTTGAGGGCCACCCCAGCCTGAGACGTATTTACACGCCACCGACCTGGGTCGGTCACCCTCTGCGCAAGGATCATCCGGCCAGAGCGACCGAAATGGACAGGTACCAGATGAGTGACGAGATACAGGATCGTGAACTCGGTGCTCTGGAGTTCAATCCGGAGGAGTGGGGACTGACCCGTGAATCTGATACGTCCGAATACATGTTTCTTAACTTTGGTCCGAACCACCCGGCGGCGCATGGCATTATCCGTTTTGTGCTTCAGCTGGACGGTGAGTACGTCCTCAACTGTGTACCAGACGTGGGCTATCACCATCGTGGCGCGGAAAAAATGGGTGAACGCCAGAGCTGGCATACCTATATCCCTTATACAGACCGTATTGATTATCTCGGCGGCGTAATGAACAACCTGCCTTACGTGATGGCGGTGGAGAAGATGGCCGGTATAGAAGTTCCTGACCGCGTCAAAACCATCCGCGTCATGCTGGCAGAGTTTTTCCGCATCTGTAGTCACTTACTGTTCTATGGCACCTGGGCTGTTGACCTTGGGCAGCTGTCGCCACTGTTCTATTGTTTTGAGGACCGCGAGAAAGCATTCAACATTATTGAATCCATCACCGGCGGCCGCATGCACCCGAGCTGGTTCCGTATCGGTGGTGTTGCGCAGGATCTTCCCAATGGCTGGGACAAGCTGATCCGCGAATTTGTCGAATACTTCCCCAAACGCCTGGCGGAATATGACAAGTTGATTATGGCCAATACCACGATTCGCCAGCGTACACGCGGTGTGGGCGCAATGAATACCCAGGACGCTTTTGACTGGGGTATGACCGGTCCGGCCCTCAGGGCCACTGGCCTGGAATGGGACTACCGCAAAAATCGCCCTTACAGTGGTTATGAAAATTTTGAATTTGATGTGCCTATTGCAGTCAATGGTGATTGTTATGACAGGGCGGCAGTTCGCGTCGAAGAGATGCGTCAGAGCTGCCGCATTATCAAGCAGTGTCTGGAAAACATGCCGGCAGGGCCTTACAAGTCAGAACATCCGCTGACTACGCCGCCGATCAAGGAAAAGAGCAAGCTCGATATTGAAACCCTGATCGATCATTTCCTGAGTGTCAGTTGGGGGCCGATCATGGATCCCGCAGAGGTCTCCATGACAATTGAGGCAACCAAGGGGCTCAACATGTATTACATGATCAATGATGGTGGCAGTGGGTCTTACCGCACTCGAATTCGTACGCCATCTTTCATCCACATCCAGGCCATACCATTTTTGACCAAGGGATTGATGCTGGCCGATTTCACGGCAGTGGTGGCGACCACTGACTTCGTGATGGCAGATGTAGATAAGTAGGACTGATACAGAATATGAATAACCTCATTGCCAGTACAGCGGTCAAAGCCAGGGAGTTGACCCCGGAAGAGATCAAGGAGATAGAGCACGAAAAAACGCACTATCCCTATGCCCAGGCTGTAGGTCTGGAAGCATTGAAGATTGTTCAGAAATACCAGGGCTGGGTTTCGGATGAAAGCCTGCTGGCTGTTTCCGAATACCTGGATGTTCCGCCCGATGAACTGGAAGGCGTTGCCACCTTCTTTAACATGATCTTCCGCAGGCCGGTTGGCAAGAATGTCATCCTGCTATGCGACAGTGTTGCCTGCTGGATGCTGGGATGTGATTCACTCAATGAGCACTTTAAAAAGACACTGGGTATCGATTACGGCGAAACAACTGAAGATGACATGTTCACATTGATCCCGGTGCCATGCCTGGGGGCTTGTGACAAAGCACCGGTGATGATGATTGGGCGGGAAACATACTACAACCTGACCACTGAAAAGATTGACGAGATTATTGCCGATTACAAAGCCAAAGGCTAAAAGGCACCTGAGATAAATAAGAACGAGACGGATGGATAAACCACTTACCAAGAACATCGAGACAGGCAGGGCGCCGTTTGATTTCAAGCAGTACGCAGCTGCTGGTGGATACGAAAGTGTCCGCAAGGTAATCAAGATGGAACCAGGCGACGTGGTTAATATGGTCAAGGACGCCGGCCTGGGTGGTCGCGGTGGTGCTGGCTTTAATACCGGCCTGAAATGGTCATTTGTCCCTGCACCCGATGGCGGGCCTCGTTATCTGGTTATCAATGGTGACGAGATGGAGCCGGGTACGTTCAAGGATCGGCTGTTGATCGAAAATGATCCTCACCTGTTGATAGAAGGCATGATCACTACCTGTTATGCACTGCAGGCCCAGACGGGCTATATCTTCCTGCGAGGAGAGTACACGGTTTGCGAAGAGCTTCTGCTCCAGGCCATCAGTGAGGCCTATGATAATGGCATGTTAGGTAAGAATGTCGCTGGCAAAAAAGGCTTTGACCTGGATATTTACCTGCATACCAGTGCCGGGCGTTATATCTGTGGTGAGGAAACTGCACTTCTTAATGCCCTGGAAGGCAAACGTGCGAATCCCAGGGCTAAACCGCCATTCCCACAGGTAAGCGGTCTCTGGGGTCGTCCGACTGTAGTTAATAATGTTGAAACTATATGCAATATCCCGGGGATTGTGGCTAATGGTGTTGAGTGGTACCAGAACCTGGGTACAGGTGATTTTGTCGGCACAAGAATTTCGGGTGTAAGTGGCAGGGTCAAGAACCCCGGTTGCTGGGAAGTACCAGTTGGTATTACCTTCAGGGAATTGCTGGAGGATTATGCCGGTGGCATGCAGGATGGCTATGAACTCAAGGCCTTCCTCCCTGGAGGAGGATCTACTGACTTCCTGATGCCTGAGCACCTGGATTTACCGATGGATCCCGGAGCAGTACAGAAAGCCGGCAGTCGTTTGGGGACATCTCTGATCATGGTCCTTGATGACAAGACGTGTCCGATAGGCTGTATCCGAAACCTGATCAAGTTTTTTGCCCATGAAAGCTGTGGCTGGTGTACGCCATGTCGCGACGGTCTGCCCTGGGTTGAGCATATTCTTAACAAGATGGAAGAGGGCAAGGGCAGCATGAAGGATATCGATATCCTGGATGAAATGACCCGCTACATGGGACCAGGCAATACGTTCTGCGCCCTGGCACCGGGTGCTGCAGAGCCGCTGCAAAGTGGTCTGAAGTACTTCATGGATGAATTCAAGGCTCATATTGAGCATGGCTGTAGTTATAATTAACTTTAACTATTTTTAATAAGTATTTGATATTTAAATATTTATAGGTTTTATAAATGGTAAAAATTACCGTTGATGGCAAAGTCCTGGAAGTGGACGAAAACAACAACCTGCTGGAGGAGGTCCTCTCGCATGGTGAAGATTTGCCATATTTCTGCTGGCATCCAAGCATGGGCTCGGTGGGTTCCTGTCGCCAGTGTGCGGTGATTGAATATGCTGACGATGAAGACACGCGCGGTCGTCTGAATATGGCCTGTATGTCTTCACCTAGGGATGGTGCCCGCTACTCTATCGAGAAGGCCGCCCAGTTCCGCGCCCAGGCAATTGAAAGCATCATGATCAACCATCCCCATGACTGTCCGGTCTGTGAGGAGGGTGGTGAATGTCACCTGCAGGATATGACTGTCATGTCCGGGCATAACTACAGGCGTTATGACGGCAAGAAGAAAACCCATACCAACCAGTATCTCGGCCCATTTATTGGCCATGAGATGAACCGCTGTATAACCTGTTACCGCTGCGTTCGCTATTACAAGGACTATGCCGGTGGTACAGACTTTGGACCGCAGGCTTCTCATGACAATACGTATTTTGGGCGCTGGCAGGAAGGTCCATTGGAAAGTGAGTTCAGTGGCAACCTCGCGGAAGTGTGTCCAACAGGCGTTTTCACCGACAAGCCTTTCAGCAAGCACTATGTGCGTAAATGGGACCTGCAGACAGCACCATCAGTTTGTGCAAGCTGCAGTGTCGGTTGTAACACTAACCCCGGTGAACGTTACGGTACTCTGCGCAGGGTGGTGAACCGATTTAATGACGAGGTGAATGGTTATTTCATCTGTGACCGTGGCCGTTTCGGCACAGGGTACGTGAACAGTGATGAACGCATTACGGTCAGCATGACCAGAACAACTCGGGATGCCAATCCTGTGCTTGCTTCACCTGAAGAGGCGCGCAGCAAATTGCACAGCATGATGGGAGCCATTGGTATTGGTTCGCCGAGAGCCTCAATGGAAGCCAATTTTGCCCTGCGTGAACTGGTGGGCCCTGATAATTTTTATGCCGGCGTGTCCTCCGCAGAACTTGGCATGTACAAGCAGGTACTTGATATCTATCGCACCAAGCCGGTTAACGTGGCGAGTATCAAGGATATCGAGGCATCCGATGCTGTCGTTATCCTGGGTGAGGATGTCACTAACACGGCAGCACGACTGGCCCTGGCTATGCGCCAGTCAGTGAAAAACGAAGGCCGCAAGATGGCAAGGGAAATGAAATTTCCCGACTGGCATGATGCCGCTATTCGTCAGCTTGCCATGGATCGCAAGAGCCCACTATTTATTCTCAGTCCGCATGCAACCCGTCTCGACGATGTGGCTGCCCAGATACATATTACCTCAGCCGATGAAAGTGCGAAGATCGGCTATGCCATTGCCACTGCGATTGATGGGAATGCGCCTGGCGTGACAGGTCTCAGTAAAGAATCCCAGGCCCTGGTTAAAACCATCGCTGAAGCATTAAAGAGTGCAGAAAAGCCTTTAATTGTCAGTGGAACAGGTTCCTTGAGCCCCGCCTTGATTGATGCAGCAGCCAATATTGCTACTGCACTTTTTAATAGCAATAACACTGAAGGCTCTAAATCTAAAACAGCTGAAGGCTCTGGTGACGATAAAAGAGCAAATCTGGCACTGGTTGTTCCGGAAGCCAACAGTTTGGGACTGGCCATGATGATGGAGGACGCTGACAGGGCGCTTGAACAGGCATTTGCTTGTGAAGAAACCCATGCCATCGTGCTTGAAAATGATCTCTATCGACGTGCACCCTCAGCAGATGTTGATGCCTTTATCGACAAGATGGAAGGACTCGCTGTTCTGGACAGCATGAAAACGAAAACGGGTGAGGCTGCCAACCTGGTTCTGGCCTCAGGGACTTTCGCTGAAACCTCAGGGACCTTCGTTAACTACGAGACACGTGCCCAGCATTTCTACTCGGTCTTCAAACCAGTGGACAGCATTCAGTCCAGCGTGAAATGGTTGAGTGATAAACCATTGGCCGAAGTTACAGCAGATTGCGCTAATGAAATTGACGGATGCGCCGCTATTGTAGGACTGACGCCTGGAGCCGACTTTACGGTAGCCGGTATGAGAGTACCGAGACAGCAGCACCGTTACAGTGGTCGCACGGCTATGCGTGCCGACGTCGATGTCCATGAGCCTAAACAGGAGCAGGATGATGACGGTATCATGGCGTATTCCATGGAAGGTGTCCCTGCAACGCGGGACAGCACAGTATTTAACACAGCCTGGTCCGGCGGCTGGAATTCCAACCAGAGCGTTTTCAAATTCCAGGACCACACAGGCGGACCGCTGAAACAGGCCGGCAATGGTATTTGTCTGATCGAAAATAATGTCACCGAAAAAGCCTTCATCCCGTTTGAGAAAGCAGAAACTGTCAAAGGGGATTACCAGGTCTTCCCGCTTTACCACCTGTTTGGCAGCGAGGAATTAACAGCCAGCACACTGGCCATCCAGGAAAAAGCCACTGCAGGTTACATTGCTCTTAATGAGGCTGACGTTGCCAAATTGGGCTTGCAGGCCAGCGATGGTGTTGCAGTGGAAAACAATGGTTCCGTTCCCTATATCGTCCGCAGCTCAATTAAGCCGGGTACCGTGGGTGTCTCTGTTGGCCTCGATGGCCTTAATTTCAGAAACCTGCCTGGTGCTGTTTCACTGGAAAAAGCCGAAAGCTGGACCTCTCCAGGTACATGGAATGCAGCCAATATCATAGTCAGTGACAAAGCAGTCATTGCCGAAGGGGAGACTGCCTGATGTTTGCTCTCCAGGTCGGTTCAGTACTCAATGTTGCACTTATCCTTGGCACTGTGCTGGTGTGTGCAGCTTTGCTGATATGGGTTGAGCGGAGATTCCTCGGTTTCTTCAATGACAGGCTCGGTCCTAACAGGGTGGGTCCTTTCGGCATCCTCCAGTCGGTTGCTGATGTTATCAAGCTGATCACCAAGGAAGACTGGACACCACCGTTTGCTGACAAGCTAACCTTTGTTGTTGCACCAATTATTATCCCGATCGTCATGCTGCTCAGCTTTGCGATGATTCCGTTTGCGCCTAACGTCGGCATCATTGATATGAATATCGGGCTGCTCTTTATTATGGCCATGGCAGGCCTGGCTTCCTATTCGGCTATGTTGGGCGGTCTGGCTTCCAACAATAAATTTGCTCTACTGGGTGGATTGCGTGCCGCTGGCCAGATGATTTCCTATGAAGTGTTCATGGGAATATCGATTCTCGGTGTGGTTATCCTCTCAGACAGCTTTTCACTGCGCGGGATTGTGGAGGCGCAGTCCGAAGGTTGGTATGTCATTCCCCAATTCATAGGTTTCATCGTTTTCATGGTGGCAGCGTTGGCGGAATCACACCGCTGGCCCTTCGATTTGCCTGAGGGCGAGGCGGAAATTATTTCCGGATTTAATACCGAGTATTCGGGTATGAAATTTGGCTTGTTTTTCGTTGGTGAATACATAGGCATGTTCCTGATGGCCTGCCTGATTCCTGTTCTCTTTTTCGGTGGCTGGCATGCACCGTTTGGTTGGGAATTCGGTAACCCGGTTATTTCCGGATTATTCTGGATGGCTGCTAAGGTGGGTGCGTTTGTCATCTTTTTCATCCTGGTCAGGGCGGCCCTGGCCAGACCACGTTACGATCAGTTAATGAGTTATGGTTGGCTGGTCATGTTGCCACTGTCATTAATTAATCTATTGATTACCGGCGCCATAGTTCTTTCGCAGGGGAGTTGATAATGCTTAAAGGATTGGTCCATCAGGTCATGATCATCTGGACACAGATTGTTTCACTGTGGCTGGTTTTCCTGCACCTGTTTAACAAGGCCGATACTGTTGAATACCCGGAAGTAAAACCGCATACCTTTCCGCGCTGGCGTGGTCGTATCATCCTGACTCGCGATCCAGACGGTGAGGAACGATGCGTGGCCTGCAACCTGTGTGCTGTTGCCTGTCCGGTGGACTGCATTGCTCTGCAAAAAACAGAAGATGAAGAAGGTCGCTGGTACCCTGAATTCTTCCGTATCAATTTTTCGCGCTGCATTATGTGCGGGTTTTGTGAAGAGGCTTGCCCAACGCATGCTATTCAACTGACACCTGATTTTGAGATGGCTGAATATGTTCGCCAGGACATGGTCTGGGAAAAGGAACATATGCTGATTGATGGTACAGGTAAGTATCACGACTACAATTTTTACAAGGTTGCCGGAAAAGCTATTGGTGGTAAGGACAAGGGCGAAGCCAGGGATGAGTTGCCTCCCACAGATCGCAGGAGCCTGTTGCCATGAGTGTACTGTTTTACGGAAATGCCATTATCGCCATCCTGGCAACACTGATGGTAATCACCCGGACCAACATTGTTCATGCCTTGCTTTACTTTATTGTTTCGCTGCTGGCTATAGCCGTTATTTTTTATACGCTGGGCGCACCATTTGCCGCAGCACTTGAAGTGATTGTTTATGCAGGGGCCATCATGGTGATGTTTCTGTTCGTGGTGATGATGCTTAACCTTGGCCAGGTTACCGAGGACCAGGAAAAAGCCTGGCTGGTGCCGTCAATCTGGATCGGTCCAACCTTATTAGCTGTCCCTTTGCTTGCCGAAGTCCTTTATGCAATCAACCTGCAAAAGGAAGAGATGGCTCATACGGTTGTAGGCGCAAAAGAAATTGGTTCTGCATTGTTTGGACCTTATGTTCTTGCTGTTGAATTAGCTTCCATGCTGCTGTTGGCAGGTTTGGTAGGCGCATATCACCTGGCCAGAAAATAGGGTGAGCATAATGTTTAAAACAAAAAGCATAAGACGAAAAGGGGAAATGCACTAATGGAAATGCCCATGATCACCATGCAGGCTGTTCCAATGGAGCATGGATTACTGCTAGCAGCAATTTTGTTTGTGCTGGGCATGATTGGTGTGCTTACCAGGCGCAACCTTGTTTTCATTCTGATGTCACTGGAAATCATGCTTAATGCGACTGGCCTTGCTTTTGTCGTGGCAGCATCCCGTTGGGGGCAAGTAGACGGACAGATCATGTTTATCATGATTCTCAGTTTGGCAGCTGCAGAAGTAGCCGTTGCACTGGGCCTTGTATTGCAGTTTTTTCACAAGCGTAAAACCCTGGATATCAATATCCTGGGTGACATGAATGGCTGACCGGGGCGAGTAGGGAAATCAGACTATGTTAGATATTTTGTGGTTGGTGCCAGTTATCCCGTTTATCGGGTTTCTGATCCTTACCCTGACATTTGGGAAGCTTCCTCAGCTGCCAGCCAGTATTGTTGGAGCTGGCTCCATTGGGCTGTCTTTCCTGGTGGCTTTACTTGCCGGCACGAGTTTCCTTGCGGCTGATATCAACTCCTACTCACAAACATTGTGGACCTGGATGTCAGTGGGTGATTTCGAAGTTGGTTTCACTCTCTATCTTGACGGTGTTTCGCTGGTCATGATGTATGTCATTACCGGTATAGGGTTCCTGATCCATGTGTATGCTACAGGCTACATGAATGGCGACCCCAGTTTTGCCCGTTTCTTTTCCTATATGAATCTTTTCGTTTCGGCCATGCTGATCCTGGTGCTGGCTGACAACCTGGTTCTATTGTTTATGGGTTGGGAGGGTGTCGGACTGTGTTCCTATCTTCTCATTGGTTTCTGGTATACAGATCCAAACAATGGGTACTGCGCAAGAAAAGCCTTTGTCATGACCCGGGTGGGTGATGCGTTCATGGCCCTTGGTCTGTTCCTGCTTTTTGTCAGCACTGGCAGTCTGAACATCCAGGAAGCCATGTTGAATGCGGAAGCCGAATGGGTTGTAGGTTCCGGAATAGCAACGGCAGTCACTCTGTTGCTACTTGGTGGTGCTGTTGGTAAATCAGCGCAGTTGCCTTTGCAAACCTGGCTGCCTGATGCCATGGCTGGTCCAACGCCGATATCTGCGCTGATACATGCCGCGACAATGGTGACAGCAGGGGTTTACCTGATTTCACGTACCCATGTACTTTATTTGCTGGCGCCTGAAGTGCAGTACCTGGTTGGCGTCATTGGTGCGATTACATTGCTGATGGCTGGGTTTACTGCCCTGACCCAGAATGACATCAAGAAAGTGCTGGCTTTTTCAACAGTCAGCCAGATCGGCTACATGTTTCTTGCTTTGGGCGTAGGTGCCTGGAGCAGTGCCATCTTCCATTTGATGACCCATGCTTTCTTCAAAGCATTACTCTTCCTGACCGCAGGCTCAATTATTCTGGCCATGCATCATGAACAGGACATTTTCAAAATGGGAGGTCTGCGCAAGGACTTGCCCTGGTCGCATGCACTCTTTCTTATCGGGACTTTGGGTCTGGTTGCCTTCCCAGGGTTTTCAGGGTTCTTCTCTAAAGAAGAAATCCTGGCTGCCGCACTGGAAAACCACGATGGTGGCTACATCCTTTTCCTTGCCGGCATGCTTGGTGCAGTCATGACCTATCTATACAGTTTCAGACTTTATTTCCTCGTCTTTTACGGTAAGAAAACCCATGACGGTCATGAAGTCATGGGGCTTCACCTCCAGGGACCTTTAGTTCTTCTGGCAGTTGGCGCTATTTTCTCAGGGTTTATCCACATTCCTGTCGAGGATGTATTTCCCCATATCGAGGAGGAACATCATCCTTCAACCATGGCAGTGGCCGCCATGATACTTCTGCCCATGTTGGGATTTGTCCTGGCCTGGTGGGTGTTCATCAAGGGCAAGATCGACACAGACAAACTCACAGAATCAGGTATTGGCGCAGCCTTGCACCGTTTCTGGTTTACGCAGTGGGGTATGGACTGGTTATACGACAAAATCATTGTCACGCCATATGTCTGGCTGGCCGAATTTAACAAAAACGACTTTATCGATTCCATTTATAACGGTACTGCAAGTGTTGTGCGTTTCTGCCACAACATCATGAGCGAAACCCAGACAGGGCAATTGCGCTGGTATGCAACCTCTGTGGTCTTTGGCTTGCTAATATTGATCACAATAGGAGTAGTACTATGATCGAAGTATCAAATCATACCTCCTATCCAGCATCAGAGATTGCCAGCCTTTTCAGTGCAAGGCATTTAGGAGCAGGAAGAGCGGGTCTCTTTCAAGCCGAAATAACGCAGCAATGTGAAGGCAGGCATTCTCCCGAAGGGCAGTCCAATAGAAAGCACTCTGCTTCGTTTCACCTCCTAGACTTAGACCCACTAGGTCTTTGTCGGCGCGCCTCGCATAGCGCTTCCTCTTTGACTGCTGATGCAGAATGGGAGGTGTGATTTGATACTATCGTGGTTAATAGGAATACTGTTTGCCGGTGGTATCGGCGCCTGGATTGCAGAAAAAAGTAATCCTGAATTGCCACGTGTCATTGCGCTGGCAACTGTGCTGCTGGATCTGTTTCTTGTGCTGCTCATGTTGTTTGCGCCTGGGTCATTAGGGCTTGAACCCATGTCCTCTGCTGACCTTGGTCAGCCGGGCGAATGGCTGGTGCTATATTCTGCAGACTGGATACCCCGATTCGGTGTCTCGTTTATATTTGGTGTTGATGGACTGGGCCTGCTGCTGGTTGCCCTGACAGTTTTCCTCGGATTGATGTCATTAGGTTCTGCCTGGCATGAAATCAAGGATCGCGCCGGGTTTTTCTATTTTAATTTACTGTGGACCCTGGCCGGGGTTATTGGTGTCTTTACTGCACTTGATCTCTTCCTGTTTTTCTTCTTCTGGGAAGTCATGTTAATCCCCATGTATTTCATCATTGCTATCTGGGGGCATGAAAACAAAGAATACGCGGCGATGAAGTTTTTCATCTTCACGCAGGTCAGCGGTATGCTCATGCTTCTGGCTATTCTGATCCTCGTCTTTTTCCATTACCAGGATGCAGGACAGATCAGTTTCAGTTATTTCGACTTACTCGGCACACCCATACCGGAGGCTTATGGTTTCTGGGTAATGCTTGGTTTCTTCCTGGCCTTTGCAACGAAACTGCCTGCCGTTCCAATACATAACTGGTTGCCGGATGCGCATTCGCAGGCGCCGACTGCAGGCTCGGTAATACTGGCCGGAATCCTGCTGAAAACGGGTGCCTATGGGCTGATCCGTTTTGCAGTACCACTGTTCCCGGCAGAAAGTATGGCTTTCGCACCTACCGCCATGTTGCTGGGTGTCATCAGTATTCTTTATACAGCCAAGGTGGCCTTTGCACAGAATGATTTAAAGAGGCTTATTGCCTATACGTCGGTTAGTCATATGGGCTTTGTCTTGCTGGGTATATATGCCTGGACATCACAGGGTGTTCAGGGAGCAGTGATGACCATGCTTGCTCATGGATTCAGTGCTGCTGCACTGTTTATGCTGGCAGGTGGATTACAGCATCGTATTCATACTCGTCAAATGGACCAGATGGGTGGCCTGTGGAGTGCAGCTCCCAAAATGGGCTTCATGGCCTTGTTCTTTACTGTTGCAGCTATTGGCATGCCCGGGCTTGGTAATTTTATCGGTGAGTTTCTCGTTTTACTCGGTAGTTTCAGGATAAGTCCTGCAGCCGCAGCTCTTGCGGCAATCGGCATGGTTGTTGCGGCGGTGTATTCACTAATCGTTATCCAAAAAGTGTTTCATGGTGAGAACAAAAACAATCTGGTTGTGCAGGATCTTACAAAGGTAGAAATGATTTGCTTTGGCCTGATGATGATCGGCTTATTGTGGATGGGTATGTATCCGCAATCCATGCTGGATATGTCTGAGCCAACATTGAGATCCATTGGCGTTATATTCTTCGATTAATTAATACGTGCGCAGTAATCCGAAAAGGTAACAGGAACTAAACAGTCACTATGCTATATACCAGTCTCATAATAGATTTGATGCAAATTATCATGCTGACCCTAGGATCAGTCGTGGTAATGGTGACTGCCGCATTCAAGCGAGACCATGCTGTGGTTTGCGGTTTGACAGTATTCAGCCTCTTTGCGGCTCTGATGACATTCGTCCTGATCAAGCCTGTATTGCCTTTCGAGGCAACACAGTTATTAATGATTGATGAGTACAGCCTGTTTTTCTCTAATCTTATTATCATTGGCGCCATCGGTGTTGCCTTGCTCGCCTATCCTTATTTCAAAACCCATAACTCACAGAATGAAGAGTTTTATATCCTGCTCATGACGGCAACACTTGGTGCTGTTGTACTTGCCTGCAGCAATCATTTTGTAGCGCTCTTGCTGGGCATGGAAATGATGGGTGTAAGCCTTTATGCCATGATCGCGTATACCATACATGACGAAAATGCAGCCAAGTTTCCACTGGAAGCAGGGATCAAGTACCTGATTCTTTCAGCGTTGGCATCAGGTATTACACTGTTCGGTATTGCACTTTTATATGCCTTCACCGGCACCCTGGGTTTTGACGAGATACCGGCAGCGCTTGAAGCTGCAGGGGAAACAGGCCCAATCTTCATCATGGGCGTACTGATGATTACTGCCGGCGCAGCGTTTAAACTTTCCCTGGTACCATTTCATATCTGGACGCCGGATGTCTACGAGGGAGCGCCTGTCCCAGTGACGGCTTACCTTGCAACAGTGTCCAAGGCAGCAATGATTGCAGCTACCTTACGTCTTTTGCTGGCATCGCACGCCCTTGAATTCAATGCCGTTGTTGCAGTACTGACTATCATGGCAGCAGCTTCAATGCTGTTAGGAAATCTGTTGGCCGTATTACAGACGAACATCAGACGGCTGTTTGCTTACTCATCGATTGCCCACCTTGGTTATCTCCTGGTAGTAGTGATAGCAGCGGCATCTGTTGATAATGCATTGTCAGTGGAGTCGACCAGCTTTTACATGCTGGCCTATTTCATCATGTCACTGTCAGGTTTTGCTGTAATCAGCGCAATTTCCAATAGTACGGGGGAGTTGGATTCTCTGTCTGATTTCAGGGGATTGTTCTGGCGCAATACCTGGTTATCCACAGTATTGATTACCGTCTTGCTCTCGCTTGCTGGTATTCCATTAACCGCTGGCTTCATCGGTAAGTTTTATATCTTCTCAACAGGCGTTGAAGGTGAACTCTGGTTATTGCTGACTATTCTCATTATCGGCAGTGCCATAGGCCTCTACTACTATCTGCGTCTGATCTATACCATGCTGCAAAAATCCGAGGTATCGGGTACTGACAGGGCAGCAGCAGCCTTACCACTAGGCGTTAATGTGGTCATGGTGGCCATGACTCTTGCGATTATCTTCCTTGGTGTCTATCCGACACCTATGATCGGCACACTCCAATCACTTGCCGCTGCTTTCTAGTCACGCCCATCCTACTCATTTAAAAGCGGTATTCGTGACGCTGTAGGTACAAGGCAGAAGGTCACAAAGTGCCTGATTCCCCACTTTTGCTTATTTTTTGACCAATTCTGAGCCTTATTTACTGATAAATGACTGAAATTAGTGTTTTTTTTTCCAATAACTTGCATTCGTAAATCCATACTGATTAAAATCCGTCCCCCGGTTGGATATTTGTGCGTACAGAGACACATACAGGACCAGCCAGGAATATAAAAAGAATTACAAAAACAACGCTGAGTTAAAAGCAGTAGAGCCCAATAAAGAGACCAAAAACAGGCCATGAAGGTTGTATGACGAATCTTCCTGGCAGACCCGGAGTCCCGTTATGTCGGTTTACAGCTATACCCGTACGTCGCAGATTGAATGCCTGGAATCCTCCCAGGAACTGGAAACTCTTCTTGAGAAGGAAGACTTGCGTCTTCAAACCTATGCCCTGGGCGAAGGTATGAAGGTCAATGAACGATTCGTCGATGAGAACCAGAAGTGGAATGTCAGCTTCGCCAAGCGTCCCCAGGCAAAAGACCTGTTGAATCGTCTGGAAGCAGGCGACATCATCCTGGTTTGTACGCTTGAGCGTATTTTCAGTAATTGTGATGACATGGTAAACACCCTGCAGGTTCTCAAGAAGCGCAAGGTAAAACTGGTCGTTGTCGATCTGGATGGTGATGTCACAGATTCAACAATGGCTCCACAGTTCAACGATGTTCTGAAAATTTTCCATAGTCTTGAAAGACGCCGCTCCACAGAACGCATCAAGACAGTCAAGCAAAGCCAGCGTAAGAAAGGCCGCTTCCTTGGTGGCAGCAGACCATTCGGCTATATGATCCATTCAAATGGACGTCTCATAGAAAATCCGATGGAACAAAGGGTGTTAAAAAAGATTCTGGATATGAAAAAGCAGGGTAAATCACTGCGCGCCATATCAGCAGAAGTCAGTACCCCCATGATGCCGGTTAGCTTTAAAACTGTTCAGAGGCTTATCAAGCGCCATGAAACGGAGTTGAGTTCAAGGCAGGGCAGCCACCAGTAAGGGAACTGCTGTCTCTTTCATGACTCAAAGGACTTAATGAGCGTGGCCGGTCAAGCCGGCCAGTGTGCCATTCCTTGAGGACCGATATAGGCAGTAGCCAACATGTTTAAATCATTGCCATTCTTTATCGGCCTGCGCTATATCCTGGCAAAGAAAGACAATCGCTATATCTCATTCACTTCCTTGATTTCAATGGCAGGCCTGACACTTGGTGTACTTGCTATTATCGTGGTGCTATCCATCTTCAACGGCTCCCAGGGCATCATGCGGGAAAGAACACTGATCACTGTCTCCCATGGACAGATCGCCACTTCGGGAGAATTCAATAACTGGCAGGAAGCTGCTTCTCTTTTGGAATCACAACCGGACATCATAGGAGTTGCCCCCTTTATTGCTATTGAGGCCATGCTGAGCCAGCAAGCCTATCACCAGGTAACCCAGATCAAGGCTATAGAACCTCAATCAGAGCGGCAGGTCTCCACCATCGCTGAAAATATGATCCAGGGGAGACTGGAGGACCTGATGCCGGGCAGTAATGGCATCATCCTGGGGCGGACTCTGGCTGTAAATCTGCGACTGAACCCTGGCGATCCTGTAAACCTTGTTGTTCCGGCCGTATCCGGTGAAAACAAACTGTCACTGAATATGCACAGATTTACTGTCACAGGGATTTTCGATCCCCGCTTTACCATAGGTTCGGAGCTGGCACTGATTAATCTCCAGGACAGCGTTGCCCTGACCAACATTGCTGATCCTGCTGAAAATATTCAATTGCGATTGCGTGTGAATGACCCGAATCGTGCTGCGGATATTGTGGCATCAGGATTGTCCCAGTTGACGCAAACCTTTCCTGAACAGGATTTTTCCGGAGAAGACTGGAGCATTACCGAGGCCAGTTTGTTCAATGCACTGAAAATGGAAAAGATTTTGACCTGGTTCATGCTTATGATGATTGTTGCCATAGGGGCGTTTAATATTATTTCCACCCTGGTGATGGTTGTTTCAGAAAAGAAAGCCGATATCGCCATATTGCGCACCATGGGGGCAGGGGAAAAAACCATCCTTTCGATTTTCGTTATACAGGGGACCCTGGTTGGCATCATAGGCACTTTTTGCGGTGCTGTGGCCGGGATTCTTCTTTCAATCAACTTTACGACGCTTTCATCTGCCCTGGAATCGGTGCTGGCACCGGCGAATCTCTATGTGATTAGTGCCTTGCCTGCCGTTTTGCAGTTGTCTGATGTCTGGATCACCTGTCTTTTTGCACTGGCAATAAGTTTTCTTGCAACGCTTTATCCTGCATCAAAAGCCTCACGCATTCTGCCAGCAGAGGTGCTTCGCTATGAGTAATCCTGTACTTGTTTGTAAGCATCTTGCCCGATCATACGTAGAAAGCGGTAATGTCATCGAAGTACTCACCGATGTGAACCTCACTGTAGATGCAGGAGAAAGCATCGCGATTACAGGCACATCCGGCTCGGGCAAAACCACTTTGTTGAACCTGTTGGGGGGTATTGATAAGCCCACTGCAGGACACGTCGAAATACTGGGGCAGGATCTTGCTGGACTTGGTGGCAGGGAACTTGATCAATTACGTAACCAGAGTCTTGGTTTTGTTTACCAATTCCATCATTTGCTAGGTGAATTTTCGGCCCTGGAAAACACTGCCATGCCGTTAATTATCGGAAGGCGTCCATTTGATGAGGCTATGGAAAGGGCATCAGACATACTGCAACAGGTTGGACTTGGGGAAAGGCTGAGCCACAAGCCTGCCCAGTTATCAGGCGGGGAGAGACAGCGAGTCGCCATTGCCCGTGCCCTGGTGAATGATCCTGCCTGTGTGCTGATGGATGAGCCAACGGGAAACCTGGATGGACACACCGCTGCAGGCATACAGGATCTTATGCAGAAGTTGAAAACGAGCGTGACGACATCATTTATTGTCGTGACCCATGATCCTGACTTTGCGGCACAGATGGATACCTCCTATCAGTTGGCTAATGGTGTGCTGGAAGGAAAATCCTAGCAATGCAGACACCTCTAGCCTTGTATATCGGTAAACGGCTTGCCTCGGTTCGTTCGAGACATTTCCTGACGGGTGTCATTTCACTTTTATCCATAATCGGGCTCAGCCTGGGCGTTGCTATTCTGATTGCAGTGCTTTCTGTCATGAATGGCTTTGATCGGGAGCTTCGTCAGCGGGTACTGGCAATGGTGCCGCATATTACCATGCAGACATCGCGGAATGAGTTTTTGCTCAACAGGGAAGTCTGGCAGGAGATTCAGAACGACGTGGAATCCATTCGTGGCGTCACCGGCATTGCACCGTATCTTCAGGTTCAGGGTATGTTGCTGGCAAATGGTAAAAGCAAAGGCATCCTGCTGAATGGTATCGATCCTGCAGCAGAGAGTCGAATTTCCGGTATTGATGAATTCATTGTGGAAGGCCGTTATGACGGCCTGGGCGAGCGGACATACAATCTCTTAATTGGTGATGCGCTGGCAGAATTACTCGGTGTCAAAGTAGGGGATAGACTTACACTGGTTTCCACGATTGTTCCCATTACTCCGTTGGGTGAATTTATTCGCCAGAAACAGTTCACCGTCAGTGGTATTTTCAGTGTTGGATCACAGTTGGATAGCAGCATGGCTATTGCGCATATTTCTGATGTGCAGCGTGTCTATCGACTGGGTGATGCTATTCATGGTTTGCGACTGGAGGTAGATGACCTGTTTGGCGTGAATTCCATTACACGAAATATCAGGACCAATGTCAGTGATAATTTTGTGATTTCCAACTGGACCTGGGATTACGGCAACATTTACGAAAACATCCGGTTATCGAAAACCCTGGTGGGTTTGTTGTTATCCCTTCTGGTTGCCGTTGCTGCATTCAACGTGGTTGTCAGTCTCGTCATGGTCGTCAAGGACAAGCAGGGTGACATTGCAATCCTGCGCACTATGGGAACATCCTTGGAAAGTATTCGTAATATTTTCCTCGTGCAGGGTTTTTCCATTGGCATTATGGGTACAGCATTTGGTCTAGTGCTTGGCCTCATATTCGCGATGACAATCAGCGACATAGTCGCCTGGCTTGAGCTGCTCCTGGGTATTCAGTTTCTCAGTGCTGATATCTATCCCGTTGACTACCTGCCATCCCAGATTCAGTTTATGGACGTTTTCCTTGTCTGTTCCCTTTCACTGCTCCTGACTATACTGGCAACCTTGTTGCCTGCCAGGTCTGCAGCCCAGGTGGATCCTGCCGAAGCGCTGCGCTACGAATAATTCCTTCGGGCATATTTCCAATCCTGCACTATGCTGATTAGTGACTACAGTGCAGGAACACTATGCGGGAATGGATTCTGTCTTTTAGCCTCGGCGTCTGGCTTGCTGCGTATATTCCTGTTCTGCCATCACGCGAAATCATCCCGGTTTTATTACTGCCTTTTATACTAGCCTGCAGATACAAACGTCTTCGTCTGGGCGGTGCTTTTTGCCTGGGCCTGTTCTGGTTTTTATCTTCCTCAATCGAACATATACGTTCGATCATTCCTTCGGAACTTGAGCAGGTTGATGTCTGGCTACAAGGCTATGTGAAAGGTTTGCCACAATACAGCACTGATGGAACCCGTTTTACATTCGTTGTTCATGATGTGTGTGTGAGTTTTCGCGAGTGTGAGTCTTCAACTGATTCCGGTTCAAATATCAATGTGCTGCTTTCTGATTTTTCTGGCCTTAATTTTACCCCCGGCGAGCATTGGCAGTTAAAAGCAAAATTGAAAAAACCTCACGGTTTTGCCAACCCTGGAGGTTTTGATTATGAAGCCTGGCTATTTCAGCAAAAGATCTCTGCTACAGGCTATGTGCGAAGTAGTATCAATAACAGTCCTGCTGCAGAACCGGGTCAGCACTTTCTGTTTACCCGAATAGACCGCGCAAGAGACGCCTTCAGGGAAAAATTGATGGGGCTTCCTGCCTTGTCCCGGAGTTTTATTTTAGCGCTGACCCTGGGTGACCGTTTTCTGATTCAGGACGACGAGTGGGAGTTGCTCACTTTAACAGGCACGAATCACCTGATGGTAATATCAGGGCTGCATATCAGCCTGGTAGCATGGCTTGTGTACCAAGCGTCATTTTTTCTCTTCAGACAAAGCACCTATTTAACGCAATTTTTCCCAGCCAACAGGCTCGCCGCTTTTGCAGCATTGTTCATGGCATGTCTGTATGGCCTATTTGCCGGTTTCTCACTTCCTGTGCAAAGGGCACTGGTGATGCTTGGCTGCATCATGTTAGGGCACTTATTTGTCAGACAAACATCGCCACTGAATAGCCTGTGCCTGGCGCTGTTGTTGGTCTTGATCATTGACCCTTTTGCCATGATAGGAACCGGATTCTGGCTTTCATTTCTTGCAGTTACCGTACTTCTTGTCTCTATTACTGACAGGTCGGTTGGAATAGACAGTGAGGTTGAGTCGGGTAGTAATGTATTTAAAAGATTACACTCAATGGTGAGAAGCCAGTTATTCCTGTTCATGGGACTGTTTCCCGTGATGATACTTTTTTTCCAGCAGGTCAGCCTGATGGCACCGATTGTTAATCTTTTTGCGATCCCATTTATCGGGTTAGTGGTGGTCCCGTTATGTCTGGTTAGTATCAGTCTGGGATTAATTTTTCCTGCTACGCTCCCGATCCTGATTGGTTTTCCTGATTTCCTGTTATATCTCTTCATCAATGTATTGCTTCAGCTTTCTGAAAGAGCAGGATTCATGATTATTCATTTTCCCCCGCTACCTACTTTTTTGCTGTGCATTCTTATTCTGGTTGTTGCTTTTATGTTGATCACAAGAAATTATTTTTCAATCCTGGCTACGCTTGTTTTATGCATACTACTGCTATTACACAGGCCGGAGAGACCGGGCAAAGGTGATCTTTATGCAGATATCCTGGATGTAGGGCAGGGACTCGCCATTGTGCTTCGAACACAAAATCACTTGCTGGTTTATGATACGGGTCCCGCTGTCAGCGAACGATTCAATACTGGCAGTGGCGTTATCGAGCCGTTTCTCAAAAAGACCTATTATGAAACGCCGGACGTCATCATAATCAGTCACGCAGACAATGACCATGCTGGAGGTGCCCGATACCTGGCAGAGCGCTTTCCTGAAGCCAGGGTGTTTGGTGGTGAAAAAGTGGTCGGCATTGATACCCTTGTTCCCTGTATAAAAGGTCAGCACTGGTGGTGGGATGAGGTTCATTTTGAAATGCTGCACCCACAGAATCCAGGGAAAACCGGGAACAATTCCTCATGTGTGCTAAAGATCAGTGTTGGTGCCTTTTCCATTCTCTTACCTGGAGACATTGAATCTGATGCTGAGCTGGCACTGGTCAGTAGCTTTCAGGATGCGTTGGCAGCCGATATTCTCATTGCGCCACATCATGGCAGTCAAACCTCCTCGGTATTTCCGTTGTTAAGACATGTCGATCCTGACTATGCCGTATTCAGCACGGGTTACCTGAATCGTTTCAACCATCCCCATCCCAAAGTGGAAATGCGATACAACAACAATGCTATTCACGTGTTAAATACCCCGGATACAGGCCATATACGATTTCGCCTCTCCAGCCAGTATGGCATCAGCGAACCTGAAAAATACCGGGATTTACGTCCCAGAATATGGTCTTACACCTCCCGGAGGGGCTGAAATAGCGCTTATGGAAAGTGTTGCTTTGTGGTAAAGTGACCCGCTTATAAGGTGTTGTAAATACGCACATTTTATTGTCAAAAGGACAGTTTCAAAGTGTTTGAAATAGTGCAGTCTGGCGGCTGGCTGATGTTGCCAATCATTCTGTGTTCCATCGTTGCCATTGCCATCGTCATTGAAAGATTCTGGACACTGAATCCCGCCCGTATTGCTCCCCGTAATGTGCTTGCCGACGTCTGGGGCAAGATCAAGCATAATCAGCTTGATGCTGCCCAGTTACGCGAGTTGCGTGTGTCGTCACCGTTGGGGCAGATACTTGCTGCAGGCCTGGTCAATTCAAAGGCTGGACGAAGCATAATGACTGAAAGTATCGAACAGGCAGCCAGTCACGTTGTTCACGATCTGGAGCGCTATTTAAGTACCCTGGGAACAATAGCCCTGATAACACCTTTACTCGGATTGCTTGGCACAGTATTGGGTATGATCCGTGTCTTCAGTGAAATCATGGCGCAGGGAACCGGCAATGCCAATGCACTGGCTGGAGGCATATCCGAAGCCCTGATTACGACAGCTGCCGGACTGTGTGTAGGCATACCGGCACTGATGTTCTACCGCATGTTTCTGCGTCGCGTGGAAAGCCTTGTTATTGAACTGGAAAGAGAATCCATCAAGCTGGTGGATGCCCTGCATTCTTCGAGGGGTGTGGAAATCAAGGACAGCGCAAAAGCACAGGGGTGATCCAGTGAAATTCCAGCGCAGCCTGAAAGAAGAAGTGAGTGTCAATCTGACTCCGCTCATCGATGTGGTTTTCCTGCTACTGATTTTTTTCATGGTGACAACTACCTTTTCCCGTAATACCAATATCCTGATCAATCTGCCTGAAGCGAGCGGAGAAGCCGTTGAGCAGCAGCCTGTGGAAATAGAAATCCTGATTGCCCAGAATGGCACCTATTCCGTGAATGGCAGACAGTTGGTCAATTCGCAAATTGAAACCCTGATGAGAGTGGTTGCAGAAGTCTCCGGTGGCGATAATTCGATTCCAATGATTATTACGGCTGATGCCAATACCACGCACCAGTCCGTAGTTACCGCTATGGATGCAGTAGCACAGCTTGGCTTCACCAGTCTTAATATCGCCACACGCGAGCCGGAAGCTCAGTAATGAGTAACTCATCATCCAATCCTGTACCGTCTTCGCCATCTGCGGAAAGCGTTAGTGGTTTTTCCACCTATGCAAGACTGCTGTCCTACCTGAAACCGCTAACAGGTTTTTTCTTCCTTGGCGTGATCGGTTTTGTGATGTACTCGGTCTCGAGCGTCAAGTTTTTTGACCTGCTGCAGGATCTGGTTGATGTCATCGGTGACGGAACAGTAGTCAGTCCGGAGCAGCGCCTGGCAATACCGCTAACACTGATTGTGATCGTCGCTTTCAGAGGGTTGGGAGGCTTCCTGGGATCCTATTACATGGCTTACATAGCCAACCATGTGATCCATCGGCTGCGTTGCCAGTTGCTCAGCCGCTTTATTGAACTCCCAAGTGCTTATTATGACCGCAATACTGCTGGCCATTTAGTGTCCACGGTCACTTTTAATGTTCAGCAAATCAGTGCCGCTGTCAGCGATGCCTTAACAGTTATATTGAGAGAGGGCATTTGGGTGTTGGCGCTGTTCTCTTATCTTTTATTTCTCAACTGGAAACTGACATTGCTGTTTGTCGCTGTAACACCAATTATTTCACTGGTGGTTCTCTATGCTTCCAGGAAATTTCGTAAACACAGTAATCGTATTCAGGTGTCTATGGGAGATGTCACACAGATACTGACTGAAACTTTAAAAGGGATGAAGGAAGTCAAAACGTTCGGTGCTGAAGAGCAGGTCAGGGATACCTTTACTCAAACCAGTGAGCTGAATCTGAAGCAGAACCTGAAAATGGCTATCGTTCAGGCTATCAGTACACCGGTTGTCCAGGTAGTCGTGGCATCGGCATTGTCATTATTAGTATGGATGGCGATGTCTCCGACAGTTCTTGCCGAGATGACACCTGGCGGCTTTGTTGCCTATGTCACTGCGGCAGGCTCCATGCTGAAACCCATACGTCAGCTTTCAAAAATTAACGCTGTAGTGCAGCGAGGTCTTGCGGCAGCAGATTCCATATTTGTGCTGCTTGATGAAGAGAAAGAAACTGACACTGGTACTCAAGAGCTCGCAACGGTCAATGGCAATGTTGAGTTCAACAATGTCAGCTTCAGTTATGACGATGAAAAGGGGAGAGTGCTTGATGGGATCAGTTTTAAATGTGAACCGGGAGAATCCATTGCCATAGTAGGTAAATCCGGTTCAGGAAAGAGTACCCTGGTTAACCTGATTCCGCGTTTTTATCAGCAGGAAAATGGCGAAATTCTTATTGATGGTATTGCGGGCACTGAGCTTTCCCTACATAACCTGCGCAGCCACATTGCGCTGGTAAGCCAGCAGGTCGTTCTTTTTAACGGCAGCATTCGGGATAATATCGCCTATGGAGAGTTGCAAGGTGCATCTGATAATGAAATCCATGAAGCCCTTACTAATGCCAATGCCAAGGCCTTTGTTGATGAGCTGCCTGATGGATTGGATACAGCAATAGGAGATGATGGCTTCCTGCTTTCCGGAGGTCAGCGGCAACGACTGGCTATCGCCAGGGCGCTGCTAAAAAATGCTCCAATCCTGATTCTTGATGAAGCCACCTCAGCACTTGACTCAGAATCTGAAAAAGCGATTCAGTCAGCCCTTGATAATCTTATGCACGGTCGCACCACCTTTGTAATCGCCCATCGGCTATCCACTATTGAATCTGCTGACAGGATTCTGGTGCTGGAAAAGGGCAGGATCATAGAAAGCGGCACCCATGAAGAATTACTGCAAGCGGGTGGCGCCTACAAACAATTACATGAGCTTCAGTTCAGCGCATGAATTCTCTGGTTGATGCCTGGTACAAGAATGCCCCATGGCTGAAAATGCTCCGCCCATTGAGCGCAGTATTTGGGTTAGTGAGTCATACCAGGCGCAAGTGGTACCAGAAACCGTCACGACGCTATTCCAGTACATTGCCTATTATCGTTGTCGGTAATCTGACGGCAGGCGGAACAGGCAAGACTCCCTTGGTGATCTACCTTGCACAACAACTCCTGGAAAGGGGGTTTAAACCGGGTATTGTAAGCCGTGGTTACGGTGCAAAAGCACCGGAATACCCTTTCCCGGTAACCCCTAAAACCGGGTTCAGGGAGGCGGGCGAGGAACCCCTGATGATAGCCCGCCAGACACAGTGCCCTGTCATTATTGATCCTGACAGGGTTTCTGCAGTGCAATGCCTGGAAAATCGTTATGACTGCGATGTCATTATCAGTGATGACGGGATGCAGCACTACCGCCTTGAGCGGGATCTTGAAATAGCAGTAATAGATGGTCAGCGTGGATTTGGAAATGGTTACCTGTTACCTGCGGGTCCTTTAAGGGAAGACCCCGAACGACTTGAGACGGTTGATATCGTGGTTTGTAACGGTGAACCGCGTTTTGATCTGGCGCTGGATTATGTCTGCATGAATCTTGAGGCTACCCATCTTGTTCACATGAAAGACAGCAAGTTTCTTTCGGTCAAGGATGAGCATCTGCAAAACCTGACAGCAAAAAAAGTCCATGCTGTTGCAGGCATTGGTAATCCTGAACGCTTTTTCAACTCATTATGCAGCTGCGGATTTGATATCATTACACATATTTTTCGAGACCATCATATGTATACAACACAGGACATTACCTTTCCTGATGACCTGGAAGTGGTGATGACTGAAAAAGATGCCATGAAATGCAGTGAATTTTCCGAGGAAGTCCATTGGTACTTGAAAGTGGTGGCACGGCTGCCTGAAGATTTTATGAATCGTGTTCTTGAAAAACTACAAACAGCTCATTGATAACTCACAGACCTGAAAATTATGGATAAAAAATTACTGACAATACTGGCTTGCCCACTCTGCAAGGGAGAGCTGGTATACAACAAAGAGTCCAGTGAGCTGATCTGTTATCCGGATAGCCTTGCTTACCCGGTCCGTGATGAGATCCCCATCATGCTTGAAAACGAAGCCAGGCTCCTGACGCCGGAAGAAAAGGCAAACAGGAAGAAAAAGTGAGTTTTATTGTTGTCATTCCTGCCAGGTATGAGTCCTCTCGACTGCCTGGAAAACCTTTGCTGGATATAGCCGGCAAATCCATGATTCAGCATGTTGTGGAAAAGGCGAGGCAAAGCAAGGCTGAAGGGGTTTACGTGGCAACCGATGACAATCGTATCAAGGAAAGCTGCGAGGCCATCGGCGTAGATGTGTTGCTGACATCAGCAGAGCATCAATCCGGCACGGACAGAATCGAAGAAGTGGCGAACCTGTTAGCCCTGTCAGATGATGCTGCAGTAATCAACGTCCAGGGTGATGAACCGATGATTCCTCCGGAAGTCATCAATCAGGTTGGCAATGATCTTGATAGTCATCCCGACGCACAAATCTGCACATTGTTTGAGGCACTTGAAGACAAGGATGAAATCCTGAACCCGAATAACGTCAAGGTCGTGACAGATAATAACGGCTATGCCCTGTATTTTTCACGGGCTCCCATTCCTTTTCCCCGTAACCAGGAAATCGTGAAAGGGCAATACAAGCGTCACGTCGGTATTTATGGTTACAGGGTCAAGGTGCTGCATGACTTTGTCTCCTGGCCACGCAGTACACTGGAAGAATCAGAGCAGTTGGAACAGTTAAGGGCGTTGGCAAACAATGTAAAAATACATGTTCAGCAAGCCTGCTCAGAAATCCCGGCCGGGGTCGATACAGAAGAAGACCTGGAAAAGACCAGGGCACTGTTTGCCCGGTAATACTAATGTCCCAGGATCAAATACAAGTTCTCATGGTCTGTCTGGGCAATATCTGTCGTTCGCCCACCGCAGAAGCAGTTTTCAGGCATCGAGTCGAGGCAGAAAATCTGGGTCAATTAATACAGGTAGATTCTGCCGGTACCGGATCTTGGCATATTGGCGAAGCACCTGATAAGCGATCAATTCAGGCCGCTAAGAACAGGAATTATGATTTGTCCTCCTTACGGGCTCGACAGGTAGTACCAGAGGATATGAACCGCTTTGATTATGTTTTTGCGATGGACCGGCAGAATCTTCATGATCTGCTAGATATGTCGCCACTTGAGCACAAGGAAAAGATTTCCCTGTTCCTGCATCACGGGAGCACTGAATACGATGAAGTGCCTGATCCGTATTACTCAGGAAAAGATGGATTTGAGCTTGTGCTCGACCTCATTGAAGATGCTTCTGAAAGACTGGTCCGGTCTATTGCCGGCAAGCACAACCTGTCCTGATACCTGATGATGGAAGTTCTCGAGCATTTCAACCTGCAGCACTTCAACACATTTCATGTGTCTGCGCATGCCAGATATTTTATCAATATCACTGACACACACTGTCTTAGGGATGCACTTGTTTTTGCTAAAAAGAAAAATCTGCCATACATGATGATAGGTCAGGGCAGCAACCTGTTGTTCCGGGAGGATTACCCCGGTGTCATCCTGGAAATGAGTATCCATGGCAAGCGCATACTTGAAGAGAGCGGAGATACAATACTCGTGGAAGCCAAATCCGGCGAGAACTGGCATGCTTTCGTGCAATGGAGCCTTGATAACCAGTGTTATGGCCTGGAAAACCTGTCATTGATACCAGGTACCATAGGGGCAGCACCTGTTCAGAATATCGGTGCATACGGTGTGGAACTATGTGATGTCTTTGAATCACTGGAAGCGCTGGAGATAGAAACTGGAGAGACAAGGACTTTTAATAAATCTGAGTGCCAGTTTTCATACCGACACTCTATATTCAAGGGTGAATTGAAAGACCAATTTATTATTACCTCGGTCATTTTTCGTTTGAGCAGTAAACCCAATATCAATATCGAATATGCGGCACTGAGCAATGCACTGTCCGATACGCCGTCTAAAGAGATAACTCCTGAACTGGTAAGCAAAACAGTCTGCGACATCAGACGCAGCAAACTTCCTTCGCCGAGCAAGATAGGCAATGCAGGCAGTTTTTTCTGGAATCCCAGTGTCCCAACGGAAAAATTCGAGTCACTTAAAACTGCATACCCGGATATTATAGGTTATCCCGAAAAAGATAATGTCAAACTGGCTGCGGCCTGGCTTATTGAGAAAGCTGGCTGGAAAGGTTACCGGGAGGGGGATGTGGGAGTGCATGAAGAGCATGCTCTTGTACTCGTGAACCATGGCCATGCAACTGGTGCCGACCTGGTAGGACTTTCAGAGCGCATCCAGGCATCTGTCTACGACAAGTTTGGTGTCAGGCTGACGCCCGAAGTCAGGATTGTCTAGAAAGTGACGAGGTACGAGTTACGAGTGGTATAACTGAAATTTATAATGCTGTTTCTTTATTGCGATCTTTGCAAACATCGTTAACGGCTATCAAAAACCTAACTCATAATACTTGGACCTAGTATCTCGTACCTCGGACCTTTTAAATAACCCCATGCCCGAACCATCTTTTGACCATAAGAATTTCCTGAAACACACCAGCACTCGACCTGGCGTGTATCGGATGCTGGATGACGAAGGCAGTGTTTTATATGTTGGCAAAGCAAAAAACCTTAAGAACAGATTAACCAGTTATTTCCGTGGCAGTGGGCTGGATAACAAAACCATTGCCCTGGTGAATCGCATCAAGGATATCGAAATCACTATCACTGGCAGTGAAACCGAAGCGCTGCTGCTGGAACAAACCCTGATCAAGGACAAGCGCCCCCCATACAACATCCTTTTACGAGACGATAAATCCTATCCCTATATTTTTCTCTCAACAAAAGATGCGTATCCGCGCCTGGCTTTTCACCGGGGTGCGAGGAAAAAGAAAGGCCGATACTTTGGTCCTTTCCCTAGTGCGAGCGCGGTCAGGGAGAGCCTTGCACTATTGCAGAAAATATTTCATGTACGTCAATGTGAAGATTCCTATTTTAAAAATCGTACACGTCCATGCCTGCAATACCAGATCAAACGTTGCTCGGGGCCCTGTGTAAACCTTACCAGTGAAAACGACTATGCCGAAGATGTGCGTCATTCCATTATGTTTCTGGAAGGCAAGAATGACCTGATAACAAGTGAACTGGCAGACAAGATGGAATCTCTTTCAGATGAACTGAAATTTGAAGAAGCTTCTGTTGTCAGGGATCAAATCAGGGATTTGCGTTTGATCCAGGAAAACCAGTACGTTGCAGGTGAGAAGGGTGATGTGGATGTGATTGCCATGGCGCAGGATGTCGGTGCTGTTTGCCTTCACGTCATCTTTGTAAGGGGCGGCAGAATACTGGGCAATAAAAACTATTACCCGCGCTTTGTGCTTGAAAAGGAGCCCGGAGATATCATGCGAGCCTTTATTGCCCAGTACTATCTACAGGATCAGCAAAAGCACAGTATTCCCATGGAGGTTATTTGTAATCATCCTCCCTCTGAAAAGGAATCGCTTGCAGAGGCTTTAAGCCAGGTTGCTGAGCGTAAAGTCAGTATCAAGCATCATGTGAGAGGACATCGAGTAAAGTGGCTTGATCTGGCCGGTGTTAATGCAGGCCATGGTCTGATGAACAAACTTAACAGCAAGCGCAGTATGGAACAGCGTCTTGGTGCCCTGCAAAAAGCCTTGAAACTGGAAACTCCGCCCATTCGCCTGGAATGTTTTGATATCAGCCACAGTGCCGGTGAGGCCACTGTTGCTTCATGCGTGGTGTTTGATCAGAACGGTCCGCTGAAATCCGATTACCGGCGTTTCAATATCGAAAATATTACCCCCGGTGATGATTATGCTGCGATGGAACAGGCCTTGCGTCGACGCTACAAGAGGGTCAAGAAAGGTGAGGTCAAGGTGCCTGATATCCTGGTGATAGATGGTGGCGCAGGTCAGTTAAGCCAAGCCGAACAGGTCATGCAAAACCTGGAGATGAACCAGGTCTTTCTCCTGGGTATTGCAAAGGGTGTCAGTCGGAAAGCAGGGCAGGAGACTCTCATTCTGGGCGGTACACGACGGGAAGTTGCCCTGCCACCTGAATCACCGGCCCTGCACCTGTTACAACACATCAGGGATGAATCCCATCGATTTGCAATAACGGCTCACAGGCAGCGACGAGGCAAAAAGCGTACAGAGTCATTTCTTGACCAGATTCCAGGTATCGGGCCAGCCAAGCGCCGTGAACTGATTCGCCATTTTGGCGGACAGCAGGAAATCCGCCGCGCCAGTCTGGAAGAGCTTCTCAAGGTCAACGGTATCAGTAAATCTCTGGCCCAGGATATCTTTGATTATCTGCATGGCTGAACTGCCTGATTTGCCCATTCTCCGGTACAATAGGTCAGCATGAATCTTGCCAATTTCATGACTTTCCTGCGCATTCTGGCTATCCCGGTTTTTATCGCAGTGTATTACGCAGATTTTACCGGACATTACCTGGCATCCTCCTTTATTTTTATCCTGGCCTGTATCACGGACTGGCTTGATGGCTATCTGGCCAGGAAACTCGATCAATGTACGCCATTCGGGGCATTCCTGGACCCTGTCGCAGACAAAATCCTGGTTACGGTGGCTCTGGTTATGCTTGCTGCCAATTTTGCCAGTCCCTGGTTCGTTATCCCTGCTGCAATCATGGTCGCCAGGGAAATCCTGATTTCCGCTCTGCGTGAATGGATGGCTGAGCAAAATATGCGCAATGTTGTTGCAGTTGGCTGGTTGGGGAAGGTCAAAACCACCTTTCAGATGATTGCGATTATTGTTCTGCTGGCAAGTGATCCAGAGGGTCTGGTCTGGTTCTGGGGGCTGGGGTTTGTCCTGATCTATATCGCGGCATTACTGACGCTGTGGTCGGCCATTCTCTATCTTCGCAGTGCCTGGTCAGTACTGGGGGCTGAACTCAAGTAATTTGCGCTGAATCGGGTCTAAACCCCTGATAATGCTTGACTTGCGACAAAGTCTGATTAGAATAGCCACCTCTTTGAAACGCCCTTTTTGATGGTTTTTTGAACTGTAAATCGGGTGACGACTGCAAGGACTGAAATCCACGGAAATCAGTCGATGCAGAGGCCAAAGAGACAATTTGGCAAGCGCATATAAGACGCAAAGCGGGAATAGCTCAGTTGGTAGAGCACGACCTTGCCAAGGTCGGGGTCGCGAGTTCGAGTCTCGTTTCCCGCTCCAAATTGCC
>Ga0181553_10000145_pt1 | contig 55082 bp, 74 predicted proteins | sample 011ome_17_FD_133753 | JGI IMG/M metagenome (GOLD analysis project Ga0181553, IMG submission 133753) | Coastal salt marsh microbial communities from the Groves Creek Marsh, Skidaway Island, Georgia - 011502XT metaG (megahit assembly) | ecosystem: Environmental > Aquatic > Marine > Intertidal...
AAATCTTGACTGTCCAAATGGTCGGTATAGAGTCCTCAAACGCCTTAATCTTTTCCATTGTTGCGTCAATCTCAACCCATGTCGGGCAGGGTCGGTCATCTTCCCAGCGCGTGATGGTGCGGTTGCTGATTTCCCATTTGGCGTTAGGGCGCAGCAATTGCATTGCTGTGTCTATTCCATAAAGTTGGTACTTCTTCATGCTAGTTCAGCTTTAGGATAACAATGCCGGAACCGCCATTTCCTCCAACGCCTATGTTAGAACCAGCGCCACCACCGCCGCCTGTATTGGCTGTTCCAGCAGTACCAGGTGAACTATTAGATGGTGGCGTACCAGCCGCACCAGCACCACCACCGCCTGTTCCACCAGCGCCGCTAGTAGCAGGGGAGCCACGATTGTCGCAAGAACCTCCACCACCTCCAGCATAGGTGACGCTACTGCCAGTTATGCTGCTTGCAGAGCCATTGCCGCCGCTACCCGCTGGGCCATTAGCTGTGCCTGTACCGCCTACGGCTCCAGCACCACCGCCACCACCAGCAGCCGCATCAACACCGCTACTGTTACTTCCATTACCACCATTGTTTCCTTGAGATGGTGATGTTGATGGAGTGTTACCAGCGCCTCCCGTATAACCCGAAAATAGTCCTGACCCACCACCGCCAGAACCACCAGATATGCCATTGTTAGCGTTTGTTCCACCCCCGCCACCACCAGCAGAAGTTATGGTGCTAAATGTGGAACTAGTGCCGCTGTTGCCATTAACGCCGCTATCAGCGCCTCCAGTTCCTCCAGAGCCAACCGTAATTGTGTAGGTTGTTCCTGCGGTTACTGAAAATGCTGTGCCAGTTCTAAAGCCACCAGCACCGCCACCACCGCCACGACCTCCTGCGCCTCCTGCACCACCCGCTACCACCAAGTAGTCAACAGTAGTGATGCCTGCTGGTGCTTTCCATGTTGCAGTAGATAGAAATTCAATTGCTGTGCCTTTTGGCACGGTGTAGGACAAGATGACAATTCCGGAGCCGCCATTGCTTGCTGCTGATGCACCATACCTATTGCCACCAGCACCACCGCCTGTGTTGGCTGTACCTGATGTTCCGTTAGCGCCTGAGTCAACGCCACCATTGCCACCGCCGCCTGTGCCGCCTGTGCCGCCTGTGTAACCAGCACCAGCGCCGCCGCCACCGCCGCCAGCATAGGTAACGCTAGAGCCAGATATAGAAGATGCTGTACCAACGCCGCCAGCACCGCCTACTGTAAGGGTTCCACTACCGCCAACTGCGCCAGCACCGCCGCCACCACCAGCAGTAGAGTTAGCAGAAGAGCCGCCAACCCCACCGTTATTTCCTTGACTTGGAGATGTGGATGGCGTATTTCCTGCGCCACCAGTTGACAAAAGTTGACTATCACTTCCGCCGCCAGAACCGCCCGCTATGCCGTTACCACCGGGTACGCTTGGATAACCATAACGTCCACCAGCACCACCGCCAGATGAAGTAATAGTGGAAAAAATAGAATCGCCTCCAGATGCGCCTGTGACACCGTCACTTGTTGCACCTGCGCCGCCGGAACCAACTGTAATTGCGTAACTTGTACCGGGAGTTACAGATAAGCTAGTTCCAGTACGAAAGCCTCCAGCACCGCTACCGCCAACTCCCGTTGCCCTTGTTCCTCCACCACCGCCTGCTACAACAAGGTAATCTACCTTAGTAACACCCGATGGACATTTCCATGAGCCGGACGCAAGGAACTGCTCAATTACTAGGTAGCCTCCCGCGCTGCGGGTGATGAAAAAGTTTTTAGACGCAAACATTATGCAAACGCCTGTGCTGCATTGCCGTACCAAACGGAACCATTAGCCACAAAGCTGATGATGTCTACCGCCGATGCGGTTGCGGTAATGGTTGGCGCAGTACCGCCGGGCCATTTAACACCGGTGAATGTCGCGGTGGTCATGCCGGTTGCGGCTTGCGTCAGAATCAAAATGAATGACTTACCGGCAGTTGCTGTAGGCATAGTGAACGTGCAGGGCGTAGATGCTGTCAATGTTGCAGTCAGCACAGTGCCAGTTGTAAGAGCCAAGGTGCTGGATGCGCCAACTGTGCCCACTGCTTGCAAGGTTTCAACATAGTTGGTGACGGTGGGGTTGGTCAGTGTCTTGTTGGTGAAGGTCTCACTGCCAGCAAGCGTAGCCAAAGTGCCCGTTGTAGGCAAAGTCACCGCAGTTGTTCCGCTAACCGTTAACGTCGTGCCAAAGCTGCCCGAAATGGTAATGGTACTTGCGGCGTTATTTGCTACACCGGTTCCACCATTTGCTGCGCCCAACGTACCGGAAATATCTGCAGTAAGCGAAACCGCGCCAAATGTAGGCGCACCAGCCGCGTTGCCGTGCAGCACCGTAGTGGTTGTTCCGGCAGCAGTAGTAGCCAATGCGGTTGTTGTACTTGCGTAGGTTATCCCGTACTGCGTAAATGCGCTGGATTGCCCTGTGCCGCCTGCGGTATTGACTAAAGTCCCCGCAACTGTTACCGCGCCCGAGGTTGCCGTGGCTGGCGTCAAACCAGTCGATCCAAATGAGATTGTGCTGACGTTGGTCGTTGTGGCGTTGCTTGCCAGCAAGGTCACCGTGCCGCTGCTGTTTTTGTAGTACAGCTTGCCGTCGTTGGTATTGAGCGCAAGCTCCCCAGCAACGAGGTTTGCAGACAGCGGAACAGAAGACGCCGTGGCGCTGTAGTACAGCGATATTGGGGTGTAGCCAGTTGCAGCCATTAAAAAGTACCTCCAAAGATTCCAGTTGTGGCCGTCACAGTAGTGAAGTTGCCAGTTGTTGGCGTCGTGGCCCCAACAGTACCGTTGATGTTAATTGATGCAGTGCCAGTCAGGTTGGTCACAGTGCCGCTGCTCGGGGTTCCCAAAGCACCGCCGTTGACCACAAATGCCCCTGCGGAGCCCGTATTCACGCCCAGAGCGGTCACAACACCCGTCCCGGTGGTGACGGTGCTCGGGGTTGCCCCAGCGCCCCCACCGACAACTATTGCGTTTGCCGCCAAAACCGCGCTGGATGCCCAAGCGGACGCGCTGGTGAAGTACGGGATACCGCCACTGGTTCCAGCAACGGTCAATGCCGGGGTCGTGGTGGCATTGGCCACGGAAATAATGCCGCCGGTGAAGCTGACGCTGGTAACCGTGCCGCTAGACCCGCCACTGGCCGCGATGCTGATACCGCCAGCCGAGTTGGTGATGCTGATGCCGGACCCGGCAGTCAGCGTGGCCAGCGAGTACCCGGTCCCGTTTCCTATTGGAAGTTGGCCGTTGGCCGGGGTGGCCGACAGCGCAGTACCGCCATTTGCCACCGCCACGGTCCCGGTTAGGGAGGAGGCAGGAATGCTTTTATTTGTCAGAGTCTGGGTGCCGGTCAGGGTCACCACGGTGCTGTCGATGGAGATCGTTCCAGTTGAGGTGATTGGGCCGCCGGTCAGGCCGGTGCCTGTAGCGATAGACGTTACACCTGAGCCAGCGGCAAATGAACTCCAAGCGCCGTTGATGTAGCCCTCAAACAACCCGATGGTAGTGTTGCCGCGAATCATCCCGCTCACACCAACAGCAGGGCGGTCTCCAGTGGCTCCAGCAGGAAGAGTCGTACTGGCAATGCCGGGAAGTACAGGGTTGTCGGCCAAGGCGATGGTCGGAGAGCCGCCTACCGCATTGCCGTATGTCACCGTAATCTGGTTTGTTGTGCCCTGAAGGGTCACCGCACCCACCCCGCCAGCCGTGGTGATGGTCAGCAGGCCATTGGCGCTCAGGTTTGCGAGGTTCAGCGGCGCTCCGCTCAACGTGATGGTTGGGTCACCGGATACGCCGCTGCCGTTGGTGATGGACAGGCCACTGTTGGAAACGGCGATAGAACGGGGCGTAATGGCCGTTGCAGACGTTTTTACTTGAAAGCCAGTACCGGAGTTCACCAACGACAACAAAGCGCCTGTGGTGCTGATATTGAACAGCCCTTGCGCACCGCCATCAGTGATGACCAGCCCGTTGGTCGCGCCGACGTAGCGGCTGTTTGCCAACTGCGGGGTCTGAGTGACCGTCAAGTAGGTGTAAGTCTGGACGGGTGAGCCAGCAAGCGCCGCAGTCGTAGTCTGGACCGTGACCCCATTCTGGACCACGGGGACGAGTTCGGTTCCGGTGATCGCACCAGCCGTGGGCAGTTGGGATATGGTTACTTGTGCGGACATTATGTGCTCGTATTGCTAGGTGGGCTTGGGGCAATCGTATCCTTGTTTCCGGTCTGCGTAGGCGTCTGCGTGTTCTGCTCGGTCGAGATCTGAAACTCGTTGTTTCCACCGGTTATCAGGTAATTGTCGCCCGCATCCACGCTGACATCTGGCCGTGGGAAACGCAAGTTTATCCGCTCGGTCTGGCGGGCGGCCAGCCGGTATGGGTCCAACGTATCCATGCAACCCTGATCGCACACGCGCAGGCCGGGGAAGTTAGGGTCCGGCCCAAGCTGGACAAACGCACGCTTCATCTTGCACCGGTCGCATACCGCAATCGCAAGTGACGTCAGTCCTTCGGTGTTAAGGAATCTTGGCATCAGCGTGTGTACACGGAAATGTTCGGGCTGTAGTAGATCGGCGACTTGTCTCGCTCTTCTTGCTCGGCCATGTTGAAGTACTTGTCCGCTTGGTTTTCAAGGTAGCCGATGCGGTCAGCCTGCACCGCAGGCAGCTCCAAGCTCATGCGGTGCGAGAGCATCATCAGGATAGCCTCATACCAACGCTGCGGGATCTCTAGTTGGCCGGAAAGCGACCCGACGTCCATGATCTGGCGCGAGTACCAGACCGTCATCTGGACAAACGGGCTTGATGGGACCGGCCACAGGTACATGGTCGGCTGCGGGATCGTGCGGTCAAACCAGAACTGGAAGGGCTGGTTGGCCGTGAATTGCTTGTTGGGCAGGTTGGTGTAGTCGTCGCGGTTCAGGCGCGCCATCTGGAGCTCACGGGCCATCGTGCCAAAGTACAGCTCACGCAGGGCAAGCGTCGTGCCGCCTGTAGCGACCATGCGGTAGTAGGCCACGTTCTGCCCGGGGTCGATGTCCGTCCACACCCACTGGTTGTCCGCCACCGCCACGCTGGTGCCCGTATCCAAAGTGTTCCACGTGGAACCGTCGGTCGAGTACTGGAGCGTGTAGCTCCACGTGGCCGACCCGCCGCCAGAGACGTAGGGCAAGAACCCGATGAGCCGACGTACTGCGGGTTGGTGGTCCCAAAATTGATTGCGATGTTGCCGTTGGCCGATGTCTGCTGGCAGTAGGTATTGACGTCGCCGTCGTAGACGTTGGCCACCGTGCCGCCTGCGGACGAGGTGTAGGCACCATTGGGACGGTCCATGGTGCGGTACAGCACGTTCAGAGCGTCAATCGCGCCCACGGGCAAGGTGTAGATGTACTGGTCGGCGTTCAGGCCGATGACCTTCTTGCTGATGGCCCAGTAGTTGATGCCCATGTTGGCAATGTTCGACAACAGGATGAACAGCGATTCCTTGGCCGACTGGACCTGCTCGACCGTCAATTCCTCGGCCAGCTTCCCGCACCGACGCGCACCGTGGTCGATGAGCTGCTGGACCGTTATAACGGTCTGTCCAACGGTTCCAGAGTAGGCCACGGGCGTCCTTAGAAGTTAGGGTTTTTCTTTGCGGGCTTGTGGGTCGACACACCGCACGCAGCGAGGCTGATTTTGCCACCCTTGGCGTACTGTTTTACCGCGCCGCCTTTTTTCATCGGCCCCGGTCTATCGTCGTACGTTGACCGGTATCGTTGAGAAACCGCTTTATTTTCTGGGCTGAGGGTATCAAACGTGCTTAACGGAGGTTCTTTTTCACGGTTAAATGTTGGAAAAAGACCGTCTTCGCTAAATTCTTTTTTAAGTACCGCTCCAACTACGGGACGGGCCATTTTCAACGCTCGGATAGCAGGGTTCAGTGAAGCCAACCCCAAACCCGCCTCAAGAACAGCTTCTTTGTCTACGTCCTTGTAGATGTCAACATCACGTCCTTGGTCCACCAATGAACGTGCTCTTAGTTTAGGGGTTTCATCTTTGGAATATGTGGCCCCTTGGGTTGTAACGGGCGCACCGATAGACCTGCTCATGCTTGGCAAAGCATCCGTGCTTGTCTGAATGTCTTCTGCCTTTTTTGAGCTTTCGCCCGGGTCTTTCCTGCGAACCAGACCCTTGTCCATGTTCAGCAGGTCGCGCAAAGTTTTGTCGTTGCCGTATTGCTTTTGAAAATCGGCAAGCTCCTTTGCGGAGACCTTAGCCTTCCCGTTTACGACTTCACGATCTGGGTTTGGTGTATACGCCATGCTTGTTACTTACCAATTTGATTTTTTCTTGCTGGGCGTGCAGGTAGACACCTTGCAGTCCTTTAGGCTGATAGCGCCGCCTTTAGCTTTTATTAAGGGGGTTTGACGCACCTGAGCCGCCTGCCTACGTGCCCGCATTCCTTGAGCGGTATCGTCTTGCGTAAACCCAGCTTCTTGCTCCTGAGCTTTGGTCACATCATTAAACCCTTGGTCGGTTGTGGCATCAAATTTTGCCTTCAGACGGTTGTACGTATCCGCGTCTTGCAACTCGGTTCTTTTTTGAGAACCCAAGTTGGTGTAAAAATACTGCGGTTGGCCGGTAGCCTTATTTACCTCAGTGGTAAAACTATATTGCGGTGCGTAATCATCAGCCATGGTTACTCCTTACCAGCCGGGACAGTTCCAGCGTTGCATAGATGCCCGTGAACGGCTTCCTTTTTCGCTCTTCTCGGCGACAGGACCCATGCGGGCACAGAATGAGTCGCGCCGGGCACCGCCTTGCGGTTGAGGTGCTTTCAGATGCGATCCGGTTTCACTGTTGTACTTTGCTCGGCCTTTGGCTGTGAGCCCTGCGCCTTGCTTGGCAGGCAGCTTTTCACCACGACCGATAGCCAAAGACGGGTTCTTTTTTGCCATGATTCACCAGCAAGACTTTGTGGCCTTGCCGCCTGTTTTCATTTTGGCGGTTTTTGCTGATTGCTTGAAGGCGTCAGCAGTTGGCGCACCTTTGCTACCAGCTCTGCGCATTTTTTCGCCAGAGCCTGCAGCAATTCGCTTACGTTTTGCTTGAATGTTGGCATACAAGCCACCTTCTTTCATTTTATTGGCCGAAAATAATTTTTCCACAATTTGCACCCGCTCAGGTTTGGTTGTTGCGTGACTGACAATTTTCAAACGCTCTGGTTTGCTCTTGCCCTCTTCGTAGAACCCGGCTTTTTTCAAAGACTGGACTACCCCGCCATTTTTCATTTTGTCGGCCTTGACAAACTCTTTGCCGACCTTCTGCGGAACGCCACCAAACCCGCCCTTGGTGTGGGCTGCGGCCTCCATCAGGCGGTGTTGGGCTGGTGACTTGCTTGGCATGGTCAACTAGCGTAATGCTTTTGCATTTCCAGCACCACGGTGTATGCATCGCCTGCGCTACCGTCAAACGTAGTGAAAGAAATACTTCCTGTCTTGCCTGTACCAGCGTTGTTGGTGAGACCGCCAATTTTGGAATAGTCTTGCGTATACTGACTGTTCTGCGGAATGAGTTCAATCACCACGGGCGCAGTAGCGACCCAGTTCATCTGCACTTCCAACCCGTGGGTCAACGCCGTAACCTTCAGAATAGTCACCGCGTCACAAGCCCCGCCAGCAGCAGATGCCGTCAGAGTCGAAGGATTTACCTTGACGACGGCTGACTCGTTTTCGGTCGCGCTCATGGTCGCGTAAAACTTCATGATGGCAATGCGCTCACCATCAAAAAGCGTTTGAGAGGTAGCCGTTATAGCCATAAAAATCTCCAAAGAAAGCGGGGGCCGAAGCCCCCACTTGTTTTTAGCAAGCGCGCCCGCCTGTTTTGCGGGTCATTGTGGGGTTTACAAAGCCCCGTCCTGCCCCGGCATTTGGCCGGATGCCAAGCAGCCGTTTGACAGAGTCCATCACCGGAGTAGCTTCGTTCTCACGACGGGTGACGTCTTTTTCAGCCTCCCGACGACGAGCTTCCCGCTCAACAGTAGGATCATACCCATCATCCGCCGTGGGCATGCCGCCCTCAGCCTTATGGACTACCTTGCCGCCCTTTTTAAAGGTGCCGGACTGCAGGCTGTTGGCCACCGGCCGCGAGACCGGCTTGCGAGGCATTGCTACGGCGTGGCCAGCGTTGTTAACACTGCCCCCCGTAGCGAAATGCTTTTTTGCAGCACCGCCTTTTTTGTAGCCGCCGCCGTTGCCTTCTTTGACGCCGCCAGTGGTGGTGTTGGTCTTGCCGGGAGGAGTACCGTCAGCCGGGCGATTTTCCCAGTTGACTTCGCCGCCCTTCTTGAACCCACCAGCGTTGGCCATACGCACGCCGCCAGTGCCGCTTGCGCCATCTTTCTTGGCTTGGTAGACTTTGGTGGTCTTGTACGAGCCCGACGAGGTTTCTGAGGGGATGGAGCCGCCGGTGGCGTAGCCAGCCGGTTTGCCCATCTTGACCTCGCCAGTGCCGTGCGCCTTGTCGGTTTTGTCGCCGTCAACCACCTTGGTCGTGCCGCCTTTGCGCAGCTTCAGCTTGGTGCCCTTGCCGCCCATGTGCTCTTGCATGTCGTGCTGCTTGAAAGCCTTCTTGATCATGGCCTTGTCTTGGCCCATGTCACCGCCTTTTGCCATGCCGCCTTTTTTCATGGCCGGGGCCATGGGGGCTGCCATAGGGGCTGCGGGAGCCGCCATTCCGGGACGCATAGCGCCACGTTGGGCCATCATGCGCATCATGAGCGCCTTCTTCATAGCGGGGCTCATCATTGCGCCAGCGCCCATGGGAGCGCCCATAGGGGCACCCATCATGCCGCCGTCAGCCTTTTTGGCCACGCCGCCCTTTTTGGACATCAGCATGGGTGCCTTCATGGACTTGCGACGCTCCATGATGGAAGGCTTCTTGGGAGACTTGCCGGGAGGGGCAAATTTACCGTCAGCCGCTTCCATCGGCATGGTGCTCTTCATGGCGGAGTGGCCAGCAACATGGCCGCCTTTTTTGAGCTTCAGCTCAACTGTAGGCTCAGTGGTCATCATTTTGACCATTGGTTTGAATTGGCCCATGATTTACTCCTTATGCTTGAGTGACGCCGAGGGCACCAACGCGGGTTGCGTTGGGTCCAACTGCAATGCCGGGAAGCGAGATGGCCATCACGGTGCGGCAGATGCCGTCCGAAGCCGTAGCGGGCACGTAGGTGCCGCGAACGTCGCCGGTAGTGGTAGTCGCCACAGCGGTGTCGGCAGCCACAAACGTGCCAGCATCTTGTGCCAGTGTGTCGTTGCTCTTGACGCTGGCAATGTAACCCGCGTTGAACACGCGGACCGGCAAACCCAGCTTATCGCTCGTGCCAACCAAGCAGGCGGTAGCAGAACCGGCGATGGTCACGCCAGAGATCTGGAAGAAGGCTTTCTTACCAGTTACGGCCGTACCAGCAACTGACACGGTGATCACTTCGCTCATGGTCTGACCGTAGTAGTCGTAGCCAGATACAGTGAATGCACGGGCGGTGGTCGAGCAGTTGACCTTAATCGCACGAGGCAGATCCACTTGGATTACCGTAACACCGTCAGGACGGATAACCGACTTGGCAGAAGTCCCCGCAGTCAAAGTCAATGATCCAGCAGCAGCAGCAGTTTGCGATGCCGCAATGTTGTTGGTGACGGCAGCTTGGGGCATGACATCCCAGATGTACATACGGCCAACTGGGCCAATGCCCAAGTCCATGGGGGATGGGTCATCAAATTGGATGTTGCCGTGGGCGTACATCGCGGTGCTGGAGGCCGTAACCGACTGGTTGATGGTGTAGGTGCCAAGGCCGCCAGTACCCGTGCCAAAGGCCGTGATGTACGTGCCATCAGTCACGCTGGAGCCGTCAACGTACATACCCACAACAATGGGAGCACCTTGACCAAGGACGGATACCGTCAGGGTCGTGCCGGACATTGCGCCGGTGAAGGTGGTGGTGTAGGGGCGAATGCCCGTGCCCATGTATGTCTGGGCCGGACCTAGAAACAAGTCATCTGAAAATTGAGGCATGGTCTGCTCCTTGAAAAGTTTGACCGATGTTAAAAATGGTGGGAGGGGTTGGGGCCCCCTCCCGAGCCCTTTGGCAATTAAATGCCAGCAGTACCAAACATCGCACGTGGGTCGGTGAACCCGGGGATGTAACGCTCGGTTGCTTTGTAGCGCATGGAGTCGGTCTCAAAATCGCCTTCCATGGTCTTCTCCAGACGACGACGCATCAAGAGCTTCATGCCCTCGGGTGCATCGGTCTGCACGAAGAACGCACTGGCATTGGTCAGACGCGACAGAACAGCAGCGCCTTCGTCCAGCAAGCCGATGGATTTCACCGGGTTGATGTCGTTGTTGGCGTTGCCGGTGCGCAAGACCGACTTCAGCAGAACTTCGGCTTGGAAGATGTTGCCGGGGGCGACCACCAATTGGCGGGGCACCAGACGGATCTTCTTGCCGTTGTTGTCCACAGCTTGGCGGATCTGAATCAGCATCTGCTCAAGCGATGTCTGGCTCAGGTTAGCCGAGGTGGCAAGCTGGTTGCTGAAGGTGCCGTTCACGATGGGGTGAGCGGTACTGATCAGCGGCACGCCATCACCACCGGGGTAGCTGGAGTTGAAACCGGTGTTCAGGATGTTCGCGCAGAGCAGCTCTTTGGTTTCCACCAACGACTGTGCCAAGTGACGTGCGTACACCTGACCCAGACGGATGTGGTCGCCGTCTTCCACGAGGACCTTGGTCAGGGCAAAAGCCAGACCGTAGACCTTGTAGACGTAGCGCTGCAAGAAGAGCACGCCGCCCTGTTGGTACGTGACGGGGGTGCCGTCAGGCAACTGGGGAGCCGCGCCGAAGCCGTACAGGACGGGCTCTTCGTGGTAGTTACGGGGGATACCGTCTTCCTCGCGGAAGACACGTGACCATTCATCTGCGCGCTGGTCATAAACGCCATCGAAACATTCGTTCAAGATTGGTTCAACAATCGAACGAAAGTCCGTACTTCTCATTGGTGCGGCCATTTTTTATGCCTCCTTAGATTGCGTTGATGGTGGCAACAAACTGCGACCGGCTGATTTGCACCTGCACGGTTGTGTAGGCGTCACCCCAAGCGTTATCCACGCCTTGGTACAGACCAATGATGCGCATATCGCCCACGGCGCTAGAACCAGCCAGCGTTGTGGAGATGGTTGCGGCAGACAGGCCAGTGGTGGTGGAGCCAGCAGTGATGTTGGTGAAGTTAGCCTGATCTCCGATGGAGGTCTGAGCCAACGAGCCATCAGCTTGGATGTCGTACACGATGTTGGGGTCGCTGTAGTAATAAGCTACGCACGAACCAGTGATGTACGCGGTGGATGCGGGCCAGTAATTGGACACGCGGCGACGGCCAGTGGTATCAGTCCACTCCACACCAGCAAACGCGCCTTGGTAGGCGCTGCCAGCAGTGGCGACGATAATCACGCCGGAGCTGTTCAGGGCTACCGGTTGACCTTTCAAAATATTCGACGAATACGTCGACAGAATACCGTCCGTCAGCGCCACAGCCCGATCCAGTCCCGAAGGATGGAAAGAAGGACGCAAACCAAACGGAGTAGAGGTTGCACTCATATAAAACTCCTTGAATTAACCGGTAAAAACCGGCGCTCGGTTGGGTTGCTGCGCAAAGTTCCCCAAACCGTCACCCTCAACTCCAACCAGCGATTTCCCGCGACTGTCCCGTGCGCCCTGTAGATTTTCCACTTGAACGCGGATTTTTTCTTCCTCGTCCTGTGGCATATCGTGGTGCATGTGCGTCATGATCTCTTGGAAGACATCCATCGGCAGTTTGAACAGCAACATCTCGTTGCATGATATGAAGCCAACATGCTCACCGGATTTCACGCGATATTCTTCGTAACCGGGTATCTCTTCAGACTTAACTGGAACGTACCCGAGGCGCATCCGTTTATCGATGGAATCGTAGCTGTTGGTTGTTGAGAGCCAGCAAAGATGCCAACCGTCAAGGTTGGGCAATTTGGGCAATGCGGATTGTGTCCATTCTTCGCTCCACATCTTGCGACGTTCCTGCGTTGAGATGAACTTTTCTTCAGGGGCTGCCCGGCTGCCGTCCTCGTTTGCACGAGTTTCGCGCGTACCGGTTCCTAGAGATTTTTTGAGACGTGATTCGGCCATGATTAGTTACTCCGTTGGGTTGTTCGTGCTTGCTCTGCGTATCGCTTGATCATCTTTGCGCGCTTTTCGGGGTTGTCCCACATGCCCGCGTCCTTCATCGCACGCACTTGTTCAGCGGTGAGAGTGAAAGTACGGTTTGTGCCCCCGTATGCGGCTGATGCTTCGCGTCCTGAGCTTCCCACGGTGTTCCTTGGAGTCCTGTTAGGTGAATCACGTCGGTCTGACGATTCATTATACCTATGGGGAAGCCGTTTCTGCAAGCGGGAGTCCAATTCGTCCCAATAATCGGCCGTTCCGGGGTTCCAGCCCTCTTTTACAAGGTCCTCGTCAATCACTTTGGCGATCCGGCTGTCGGTGTCGGACAGATCGGGCTTGTACCAGCCGTTTCGGTCGATCCACTGGGCGGCGTGACGCTGTACACCGGGGTCAATCCGGGGTCTGTCGTCCGTTGGGCGGTCTGCTTGGTGCTTTAGGCGGCCCAACTGCTCCACTTTTTGCCGGGCGTCGTACAGGGCCTCCTGAGCGGCCACTGCGGCTTCCCCGTCGCCTGCTGTGGTGGCCTCGGCCAGCTTCATCCGGTGGTATTCCACCCGAACCTGCTCGTCGTCAATAGCTTTTTCCAATCTAGCCATGTCCGCGCCCTGCGTGCGACGCTCAACTTGGGACAGCCGGTTGGCCATTTCCTCGTTCTGGCGTTGCAGGTGCTGCAGGCGGACGTCTTTTTCCTCGTTGGTCTTGCGAATCAGGTCCTTTTTGGACCGGCGACGGGCGCGTCGGGCGGCCCGAACGGCGTCCGAATCGTCCGGGTGGTCCTCGTCCCCTGCATCGTCGCGTGTATCGTTACGCGATACAGGTTCATCATTGTCGTCGTGGGGCAGCAGGTTTTCCGGCAGCTCGACTGTGGCGGTGCCGTCACCGCTTTCCTGCACGAACAACGGTTCTTCTTTAGCTTGTGTGGCCATGGTATCTCCTTAGACGTAGGCTTTGAACGACAACGGGTTGTCGGTGACCTTGGCGATCAGCTCGTGATCGTTGATGGTCATGAATAGGACTGGATTCAGGTCGCCGTTTTCCTCGTTGGTGGCTGGCCGCTCCCAGCGGTCTCCGCCCCAACGCGGCACGCGGACATAGTCCCCGACTTCCGCCCAGCTTCCTTCAGGCCACGACGCCATGGTGTCCTTGTTCTTGAACGCCAGCGGGCCAATGGACACGACCTTGCCGATCATGTTGTTCCATTTTTCGTTTTCCTTGGTTTCTTCCACCAAGATGATCTTGCCTGCGTTCTTTTTGATGCGACGTAGCTGGACGACTACTCGGCCACCGTAGGGCGCTTGGCCCGGTCGCACGTCAGGAAATGCCCACGCCAGCTCTGCCGGGTCGGCCTCCGTCTGATCCCCGCTCACCACGGGGATTGGTTTTTCACTCATACTAACTCCTAGTTACACAAACCATATTTCAGGTTCAACATGCGCATATTTCAGCGCGGCTTAGGGCCTCGCGGCCTTATTCGTTCTCGGCGAGTTTTGAGTTCAAGCTATCCATTACCCACTGCAGGCCCTGATACTCGCCAACCAGCCGGTTGTACGCGTCATAGTGGCCCACAGGGTTATCCACCAGCGACAGCCGGATCTCGGCTTGCCGCTGTTTAAGCATATGGATTAGGTCTGATATCACTTATTCTTCTTAGCAACGTGGCTCAGGCCACCGGCTGGTTTGGCCGAGGACTTGCTGTCGCCCTTGGCTTGCATGGTCTGGCCCGTAAGGGGCACGCCCATAGCCATACGCTTGTGCTGGGGCACTAGCACGCTCTTTTGTTCTGCATCACTGGTTGCCATTGGGTACTCCTTGGGCTGGGGGTTGCGCGGCGGGTGCCGCAGGTTGAGCCATCTGCTGGATAGTCTCGTGGGTTAATTTGGCGTTCTCGATAGCGACCTTGGTGTCGTTGTCCATCTTGTGCTTGGTGATGTCCGCTTGCATCTGCTGGACATCGATCTGCACGTCCTGCTGGTCCCGGGCGGCCTTGCGCTGGGTCTCGGCCATGGCGGTGTCCTTGACAACCTGCGCGTCGGGCGGGAGCTGCGGTGGCGGCATGCCCTGCTGCAGCATCTGCTGGAGCTGCTGAATCTGCGGCAGGATCTGCGAGAACACCTGCTGGCTGTCCAGCGCGACGTGCTGGCCGACGGTGGCGTAGAGCTGGTCGATGATGCCGGTCAGCTTGGGGTTGTCGTAGTCGGTCACCGGCTTGCCGCCGCGCAGGTTGGACACGTAGCCGTTCATGCGGTTCAAGTACCACAGGGTCATGTGCTGCTTGATGTGCTCGATGCAGTTGGGCAGGAACTGCGGGGCAATGAACGGGTTTGCACCAAACGACGGGTCCATGGCGAACATCAGGTGGCCTTGGATGTGCGCCAGATGGTCCTGCTGCATGTAGGCATAGGACGGGCGACCGATTGACATGGCCGCGTTCTCGTCGGCCAGCGTGCGCTGCTCGGGCGCGGGCACGTCCTTCATCAGCTCGGATATGTTCGGGATCTTGATCTGCTTCAGGAAGCGCTCTTCCACGGCCTTGGCGTTGTACAGCTCGGGGTGCGCGTCCGCCCGTTGCAGCACGGCCTGCATCTGGGCCATGCGCTGGGTCTCGGAGAAGATGTGCGGGTCGGACACCGGGATGACGTCGGTGTTGCGCTCAAAGTCGTTACGCTCAATCTCCAGATCTTGGACGATCTCGCCCTTGCGCATCTCATCAAAGTGCCAACGGTTCAGGCGGCACAGGACCTTGATAAGGCGGGCTTGCGACTGGTGCAGGCGGGCGTGGATGGCCGAGTAGACCGCCGCGCCTTGCTCAATCAGCGCCTGCGTGGTGCCCACCGGGGCGTTGCTGGTGACGTCTGCGATCTTTTCTTCGCTGGTGGTCACTACCCCCTTGGCCGCGTTGTCCAGCCAGCCCAGCAACTCAAAGAGCACCTGCGACGGCGGGTTGAACGGCATGGGCATGGCGATCTTGCGGATGTCGTCCACGCCGGGCGCGCCTTCGATCTCGGCAACCTGCGTCACCTCGATCTGCTGGGTCTGTCCGCTGATCTTTGCGCCCTTGAGCTTCAGCATGGTCGCGGCGTTGTTGATGTGCGCAGAGTCCAACAGCGCGCGCAGGGCACCGGTCAAAGCCGCAGAGAGCCCGCCAATCAGGTGCGGCAGGCCGATGGCGTACGCACCGCGCCACGGGATGAACTTGAACTCGATGATCCAATCGAGCTTGGTCATCGTGTCGTCGCCCTCTTCCCAGTTGCGGTACAGGCCGATGACCTCAGAGCTCTGCTCGTCCACCATCATGATGTACGGGGCCATCTCGCCTTTGGTTTCCTTGTCGTCGTCAAACTCCAAGAACACGTAGATGTGGTAGACCTTGCGCAGGCCGTCGTCATTGTCTTGGAACTGCTTGCCCTCGATCTTGTCGTTGGCCTTTTGCGGGCGGCTCTGCTCGGGCTCTTGGCCGCTGGTCAGGTTGGAGCCGCCGACGTACATGCCGCTGGCCACGCGCCGGTTGTATTCCCACTCGGTGATCTCGTGGACCTCGGCCGCGCGTTGGGCGGTGTAAAAGTTGGTGGCCGCAAACGGCAAAATGATTCTGTCGATGGGCAAGAATTCGACGGTCGGACGTTTCTTCTGCTCGTCGTACCAGATCTTCAGGAACTGCGATCCGCCCAGTGGTAACTGGGTCAGCATCTGTTCCTGCTCGTCGCGGAACTCTTCGATCTGCTCGGTAATCTGCCAGTTCAGGAAGTCACGCTTGCGCTCGGCCCGTTGGGTCTTTAGGTCGTCGACCTCGCCGATGATCTTGGTGCGGACCGGGCCGTCCGGTGGGAATAGTTCCTTGATGGCACGGGATGCAAAGTCCACGCAGCCCTCGGCCATGACCGGATGCACCACCTTGGATGCGCCGTAGAAGTTGGCCCCGCCGGGTGCGTCCTTGCCTAGCCCGGTGCGCTTCATGCCCTCCTCGTACTGCTTGTCGCGCTCCTCACGGGCGTTTTTGTCCTTGTCCAGCAGATTGACGTAGCGCATGCCCAAGCTGTTCAGGTCGTAGCTGTCCATGGTCTCTACCATGTTGGAGTAAAAGTCAGGCGACTCTTCCGGGCCGGACGTCTCCATGCTGACTACAGCAGAGCCGTCGGGCATCTCCACAACGTCGGATATGTCGTCAGGCAGCTCAACGTCCGCCGATCCGTCTTCGTTCAGCTCGGGGTCGTTTAGATCGTCTTGTTCTGCCATCATTTAACCTTTTTGGAATAGTGCTTCACGCTCATCAACTCGTACCGCATAGCATCGAGGTTTGGTGAAACGGTGACTTGCTCTTTAGTGTAGCCCACGGGCTTGATGCTGCCGCCAGCAGCTTTGGTGATGTTGGGATTGGTCAAATCGTATGTACCTTCATTGCCAATCGCAGATTTAATTTGAGTTGGCTCAAACGCAACCCAAGCATAAGGAGATTCATTTTTGGTAAGAGCGCCATGTTCATACTTTATGCCGTCATAACCTTGGCTTTTTAACCAATTTGTTTTTTCTAAGTCACTTTTGCCGGGTAACTGCCAGTAATAGGGTCCTCCTTCAACCTCAATAAACGGGTTTTTAATTGCCGCGTGAACTGGCATTACGTTTGCCCCTTCCCCCGCTTGTCTAGCATAAACATTTGCCACGCCGGGTGATTCCGCCAAATGAAACCCTGCCCCGTAACCAACGCGTTTCAATTTACTCTTATCAAACTCTTCGATGTTTTTACCCGTGCCGTGGTACAACTGTTTTTTAATTGCGCTGCCTTCCAACATTTTGGCTAGATTGGCTTCACGTTCTGCGGCTGGAAGGATAGTGCGCATTGCAACAGACATTGGCGCATTTGCAGCACCAACAAAACCAATATTTCCCGGCATAAACGCTCCATATAACTGCCCTTCATTTGGCGCAGGCAACGATTTTGCATACGCTACCGGGTCCGTCACCAGCCGCTTCAGGTTGCCCGGGATCTTGGACACCATGTCGTACGCGCCGCTCAACGACTTTTTGGCGTTGCCGATAGGATCAAATTCTTCTGCCTTGCCAAAATTAAATTGCTCGGACAGGGGTTTCACTTTGCCGCCGCCAGCCTTGCCCTGCGACGCCACCCAATCCTTGAAAGTCGGCATCTGGTTGGTGTTCACGTAGGTCATGGCCTCGTTGTACGCCTTGTGCAGCGCAGCCTGCTGGGCCAATTGCTCACGCATGGCAGCAAGCTGTGGACTCAATGGGCGCAGGGGCGGCACGGGTCCACCGTCGGCCATGTGGTTCACGTGCGCTTCGGCTTTCCACTCGTCGGGAGCCACCGTGCCGCCGCCAGCAAAGCCAAACTTCTTGGCCTTGAACGGCTGGGCCCGAGGCAGGTCCGCAAGCCCTGCGGCCTTGTTGATCTTGGCCACTTCCTTGTCGGTCAACACGCGGTTAACTTTCATCGACCCGCCAATCAGCCAATTGCCGGTCATGTTCGGGTTGGTCTTGTAGCGGTAGTGGCCGCCCTTGGGTATCTGGTCGGTGATGTGCGCCTTGACCGGGATTACCCGGCCCTGCGCATTGGTCCCGCGCTTGGTGGCCTCGGCCTGCCAATCCACGTCGTCCGGCATCTCGACCTCGGCCCACGCGTGATTCTCGGGGCGCACGTCGGGCGCGGTCAACGACGGGTCGGACTTCTCGCCAATGTGGGTAGCGATGGGCAGATCCCCGGCGTGCCAGCCCGGACGGTACGCCAGTGGGCCAATCTTGGACTTGACCTTGCCCTTGGCCATCTCGCCTTCCTTGGCGTCAATCCACTTGTCCATCTCCACCGGTGTGTTGGCGTCCACAAACAGCGGGAACAGTTTGCCGGGATGTTTGGGGTGCACGCGGAATAGCTTGTATGCCTTGACCGTTTTCTTGGGCTCCTCGCCCTCTACGCTGCCGCCGTCGGCGTACAGCGGCACGCCGTTCTTGGTCACGTCCTCGCGCATCTCTGGGGTGATGGGGAACGTATGAACAGGAACTTCCGTTTTTGCGCCTTGATGTGCATAGGCATGCTGCCGTACCATGTCTTGCTGCGCATTAGGCGGTAACGCTTGAAACTCTCTTTCAGTAAGCCCATGATGCTGTGCCGGGGTGCTGACGATTGACACCATGCCCGGTTGCACTTTTGCGCCGTACTTTTTGCCAAACTGGTTCAGGAAGTTGGGCACGATCTTGTCGTAGAAGCCCTTCATGCCTTCACCGCCGACTTGAAGGTCAAGGCCAGAATACTCTTGCTCACCATGCCCAATGTCTTTCCCTGCGCCTTCAATAATGCGCTGCGCCATTTCCTTGCCAACAAGCGGTTCAAGTTCAGATTTTGGAATGTTATCTCGTTTGATAACTTCTTTGCCGCTTTTATTGGCTGCCAAAGAATATGTTCCATCGTTTTCTTTGCCAACAATCATTGAATCAATATGCTTGGCCAAATTGTACCGATCCGCCTGCTCCGCGCCCGGCGTGATGGCAATAGAGTCGTAGCCGTTCTCGGCGGCGTGGTGGATCATCTTCTTGAGCGCCATCTCGTGCCAGTTCTTCTTGAACGGGGCATTGGGCACTTTCCCAGTTAATTTGCCTTGTGCAGCAATCCTTCTCGCGTACTGTTCGCTGTGTCCATCATCGTCAACGCTGCCGTCTGACCATCTGATTCCGTACTCATCTTCAGCAATTTTGTACGGCTCACCAGATAATCTTTTTGCTTCGCCCTCGGCTCGATAGCCATGTTCGCGTCCTTGCTGGTGCCAGTCGGACTGAAGTTCTTCGATGTGAAATATCTTCTCGCCGTTGGGCCCGGTACGGTCTTTGGCTCGGACGCTGGCCAGTATGTTGGGCGTGCCACCAAAATGGGTCTCTACGCCTTCAAACTTGCCTTTTGGGTGTTGCAACAATATCTCGCGGTAGTTCTTTCCACCCGGCAATGTGTATTGCTCGTGGAATGCTTGGTTCTCGTTGTCTCCATACAGCCGCTCTTCCCGCGTCAAATATCTGGGATCGTCCGTGCCATCATTGTTTGTCACTTTGGGCACCACGGGCGGCTTACTTTTCAGCGCCTCCATGAACTGCGCCCGCTCCATCTTGGGCAGGTTCATCAGCGCCTGTAGCCCACGGTCCTCGGCCTCCTGCGCCTTGTAGCCGGGCATCTTGCTCAACTCGGTCATGAACTCCGCGCCGGTCCCCTTTGGACGGGGCAGCGTTTGGGCCAACCGGTCGATAGGGGAGTAGAAGCTCACAGTGGGCGCTCCGTCATTTGGATGTCATGGGTCGATCCGCCGCGCGCCATGCGTGGCCCTGTAGGGCCGGGGCGCTGTGGCATGGCCTGTGGGTTCGGCCGCATGGCCTGCATGGCTTGGCCTTGGGGCGTCAATGCAAGGATGTTGCTTTGGGGTGCCCCGGGCCGTGGTGGAGGGGCTGGTGACTGTCCGAGCATAGCTGGTGACTGTCCGAGCATAGCTGGTGGCTGCCCGGGCGGTGGCGGCAGGCCACCCTGCGGCTGGCCGGGCTGCATGGGCATCATCTGGTTGCCGGGCGTCAGGGGCTGGAAGTCCACGCCACCAATAGGTAAGCCCTCGCCGTTGCCGCCGTTGGGCGACACGAACGCTTTGATGGGCAGGTCGGGTGCCTCATTGACGCCGACGTCCTTGATGTTCATCAAGTTGGGTGCCTTGTGCATCATCAGGCTGGCCAACATGGTGTCCTTGTCGGGTTCAACATGGCCGCCGTCAGCATATCCAACGGCTCCGCCCTCTGCTTTGCCAGCATAGGCTTTGCCGGTCAACAGCATGTCGCGGGCGGTCTCAGGTGTTACGCCAAGGCGATGCGCGGTCATCATGATGTTGCGGGCCAGCAGCTCTAGCTTGCCTGCGCCAATTGGTGTGTCCACGCCGGTCTGCGGTGCAAACGTGCCCCATGCGCGTCCTTGCGCTGGGCCAGCCTCAAGGCCGAGCTTGGCGGCGATCTGTTCGCGCCACCACGGCGCAAGCAAGGTCATCTCAGGGTTGGTAACACTCGCCCCGGGGATTGCCTCTCGGCCCTTGACCATTTTGCGGTTGCGGGTGTCGGCCAATCCAACGCCACGGCTCCAGTGCGCGTCACCAACAGGAGTTGCTGTTTGGAAACCGGTCTCCGGTACGCCGCTGGATTGGATGTAGAGCGGCACCTTGGGCGTTTTCATGGTCATTTCACCAGACGCCAGATACTTGTCCATTGGTCCGGCTTGGGCGGTCTTGTGGTACGCGTGGCCGGGCACGTTGCGGATGTCTGCCGGAAACCTGCGAGTGCGCTTGTCCTCGGCTTTACCGGCGTGCTTCAGGAACTCACCAAAACGCCCCTGAGTGCTCATCATGTAGGCCGCTGTTCCACGCGGAATCTCGGTCATGACCTCGCTGGCCGGAGATGCCATGCCCATCAAATGGTTGAGCTTGTCGTACTCACGTATGGCGTTTTCCTTGCCAATGAGCTGCGCCATGCGCTGAAACGCCGGGTCCATGATGTACCACGGGTCCATGCCTTGGATCAGCGCGTGGTGCTTCTCGGCCTCCCCTAGCACGTCAAGAATGCGTTGCTCGTTTCTAGACGTCATCACCTTGGCGGCGGCTTCCGATCCTCGTGGCTTGGCGGCGGCACCGGGTAGAGTGCCCGGCAGGTTACCCTTACGGCCCTTGCCCATTTGGAACAAGTCCTCGCGGGTGACGCCGAACAAACGCTTGAGCGATGGATCTTCTGGCTCTACGCGGGCAGCCGCTTCTTTGGCGATCACGTCCGGGCGTTTGTATATCCCGGGAAACGCGTTGCGCTGGGGGTTGTTGACGGTCTGGGTTTTAGGGTCTAGCGCTGCCTTGGCGGCTGCCACGCGGGGGCTGTCAACAATATTGCCGTCATCGTCATCATCCGGTTGGCCACCGCCTTTTAGATGCCGAGTCCGGCTCATCAGCTCACGCAGCATCTGCTCGATTGACAGTTTCACGTTGATTCCTTTCGTACCGGTAACGCGCCGAATACTGCCGCCATGGGCATGCTGGTGTTGCGCTGGAGTATGCCACCGTAGCCGTGCTCGTGTGCCATGCGCTCTAAGTCGCTGAATGCGCCTTGCGGGTCAGCGATGCCCTGATTGTATTTGGCCGTCCATGGGGTGATGTTGTGCTCGATGGCCAGTCGGTGCAGCTTGTCGGGGTCTGCCGCCACGTCGTACAGGTCGCTGGCGTGCGCGGTGTAACGGTGGGGCCCAAGGCCGGGCTCACCACGTTCGGGTTTGCCAACGTAGAAGTGCGTCCGGTTTCGGATCGCGCCGGGCTCGGACAATCGTTGTTCTTCCCGGCCCTTGATGCCGGTCCCGTAGTAGCGCGGGTCGGTTTGGACTAGGCTGGGCTCGTTGCTGAAGTGGGTCAGCTCGGCGCTGGTCGGGTTTTTGGGTTTGATCAGGTGCCGGATGTAGGACGGAATGGCCCCGGCGTAGTCACCCCGGTTCATCTCAGGCGGCAGCAGGATAGGCGATTGCGGCCCATAGGTAAAGTGGTTTGACAGCAGATCTTTCTTCAGCTCAAGGAAGCGCTGGGCCTGCGCGGTGTCTCGGCTGCGCATGGCATGGTAGGCGGCCTCATCCAGCTTGCGGACCTGCTGCTTGATCTCAGCGTTCAGCCCGGTGTAGTTGACCACGCTGTTTTGTCCACGAGTCTCGGTGGTCATGGCGGCCTGCGCCAGCGGGCTGTACATGCCGGAGTGCGCCGCCCATGCCTTCTCTTCGCCCTTGGGTCCAAACTCGTTGCCGTGCAAGGCGTGGCCGTACAGGTCGTGGACCGCCCGGAACATCTCAGTGTCGTTGAGCCCGGTGGCCGGATCGACGTTGTTCATCATGGGGTGGGGCTCACCGCCTTGAAACACGTACAGGTGCTTGTTGCCATGCACGTCACGCAGCATTTCCTTGCTGGAGCTGTAGTTGCCCTCGCCGTTGCGGTGAAAGCTCATGTTCAGGGGCAGCGTGTCAAACTGCTGCTTGGTCTCACGGTTCAGATGGCCGTAGGCTTTGGTTACCAGCTCGTCGTAGTCGCGGGCATCGCCCACATGTTTGGGCATTTTGCGCTTGTAGGCGTCATAGACGGCCTTTTTGTACTCCGGTCCGCCCTCGGTGGCCAACATGAAGGTGCGGCCTATGGGGGCCTGCTTGCGCAGGGAGCTTTCGCTATTCTCAATCGGGGCGTAGGCCCGGCCAAGGTTCTGTCTGGTGTAGGTGTCGGCGGCCCGGTGAAATGGCGTCGCGCCGGTCTGGATCAGGCTGCGGATTTCCTCATCCGAAGGTGGTTGCGGAACTGGGCCTCGTGATAGGCCGCGTGCATCTTGGGTATCGGACCCACCCGTTTCTCGTAGTCCTTGAGCTCTTGCGCTATTTTTTTCAATAGAGCGCGGGCGGACTCGCCAGAATGGTCCTTCTTGTGCTGTGTCATATTGCGCCTCAGTGTTCATGGCGGTTGGTTAGATAGGGTTTGACGCGCATTCTACGCGGCATAGGGATTCTCGCGGCTTGGGCCGCCCGCGTCAATGTAGTCCTCCTCGTCCACCCACTCGCGGGGGAAGTCGATGCTGATCCAGCCCGCATCGCGCAAGAAGCGCAGGGCTTGGCTGATGCAGTCCACGTACTCGTCGTGCGCCGTGTTGGGGAACGAGCATATCTGGCTGACCATGCCCTCGGCCCAGTCCCGCACGTAGCCCTTGCGCACGCTGCTCTCCGGCACCCATACGCGCCCGGCCTTGATGATGTTGGCCACGATGCTCAGGCGCTGGCTCTTGTCGGCCCGCCCCGGGTTGTAGCCGCGCACCGGCAGCCCGGCCCGCTGCAGGTCCTGTATCAGCGAGATGCCTGCCGCCTTGTCCTCGACCAGCAGCAGGTCCACGCGCTTCTTCTCGCGCCCCTCGCCGTACACGGTCTCGTACTCGTCGATGATCTTGGGCCGCAGGTCGGGGTAGGTCAGCTTCTCCTGCCAGCAGTCGATCACCATCACGCACATGCCGCCGTCCAGCGGCTTGAACACGCCCAGCGTGATGTTGCCGGTCGGGTCGCTGGCCTCCTTGTCCTTGTAGCCGCAGTCGTAGGACTGGATCACGTACTCGAACTTGGGGAAGGGCTTGCCGTCTGGCCACAGCCGGAACCAGTCCCGGTGGACGATCCCGCCCTCCTCGGGGTCAATAATCTCTGCATGTATCTCTTGCCGACCAAGGTTGGTGCCCTCGTACTGCAGGATCTGCTTTTGGAACGACGGGGCTAGGTTGGCGATGTTGGCGTAGGTCGAGGCGCGCGTGATCACCACGTCGTCGCCCTCGCGGCTGATCAGGTCCAGCACCACGTCCTTGGGCTTGGGCGTGGTCGAGCAGATCAGCTTGGTGCGCTGGCCCAGCCGGATGCCGAACATGATCATGTCCCAGCTCTCCTGCAGGTAGTCCCACGCGGCCAGCTCGTCCAGCCACCCGCCGTGGAACTGCGGGCCCCTGAACCTTTCGGGCTCGGACGCCGGGATGCCCTTGATCAGGCTGCCGTTGACCAGCACCAGCTCATGCAGCGACTTGTTGTAGTCCTTGATCAACACCGGGGGGATCACCGATAGCAGCCCGCTATCGCCCTCGAAGCAGGTCGCGCGCAGGTCACTCGATGTTGGGGCCGACACCAGCCACCGGGTGTTGGGGTTCTGCCATGCCCACCAGCCTAGGTTCTCGGCGGCCGCGCGCGTCTTGCCCGCGCCCCGGCCTGCGACCATCAAATGGATATTCCACCAAGTGCCGAGCGGTTCGAGCTGGTGCTTGTGCGCGGCCAGCAGCCACTTGGCGCGCCAGTCGAACGCGGCGCGGTGCTCAACGGGCAGCTTGGCGTACTGCGCCCGCACCTGCGGGTCGCGCAGCAGTTCAGCTAGGTTGCCCATCGTGGCGCAGCAGCTCGATGTTGGTGAGCATCGCGTCGAACGTGACGAAGTCCACGGCAATCTTCACCGGAGCATCAGGGTCGCCCGCCAGCACCGTCTTGTCGCCGTACTTGCGCGGGTTCCACTTGGCCAACAGCTTTAGGCGCGTCTCAATCTGGTTCTTGCGCCACGCGATGCTGCCGGGGTCGTAGCGCTTGTTGCCCTGCTCGTCGAACACAGCCAGCGGCTCTGTATCCGCAAGCGCTGCGCACTCGTCGGCTATAGCATCGTGCCCCGTCTCCCGTGCGTGCGCGATGCGCTGGGCGAATTCCGCGTCTTCTTGCTCCCAGTCGTACAGCACTGTGTTGTGCGGCATGCCCTTCTGGCGGCAGAACTCACGCAGCGTCTTGCCCTGCGCAATCCACGCCACCAGATCAATCTTGATCTGCTCCTTGTTGGGATAGGGTGAGATGCCCTTGGGCCTGCCTATCTTCTTACCAGTTGCCATTTGTGCCCTTCAGCGCATCTTGCAGCGCGTTTAAGTTGTTGGCGGCTACTCGCCGATATCTTCACGGGAGGGCACGGGGCTAGTCCTCGGCACCCATAGCGGGGTAATCACTTTCGCCAACACGGATGGAGGCTGGCCCTTACTAGCGGCTCCGTCGATCACGGCAATATGCCGGGACCAGTCCCCATGCGTGTTGACGCCCGGCTGCCCGGGCTGTCCGCAGTTTAGCAAAGAACGTAGGGCGTGTCCTGCGGCAGGCCCTCGAGGGCCAGCAGCTCGTCGATGGCCTTCTTCTCGGTGTGGCCCCACGCCCACGGCGCGCGGTCCTCGGGATCACCGCTGCCCAGCGTGGCGACGTGCCGCATGTAGAGGTCATTGAACTCCACGTGGATCTGGACCGGGCTCACAGTACCACCTCAGTCGATCCGCACGCCAGCATGCGGAACTCGTCGAACGAGTGCTGGAGCACGCAGTCGATGGCGGCGTCCTCGTCCTTGGCGTGCACGTCGATGGTGTAGTGGTGGTTCTTGCCCGCAGTCAGGGCCTCGACGGTGAAGACCGGCAGGGCCACGCCTGCGAGTACCGCGTCCAGCGCGTCGCGCAGTTGGCGGGCCGTCTCGATGGACATCGACGTGCCCACGCTGGTGACGCCAGCGCTGCGCTGGGCTTGGATCGACAGCCAGACACCGTCGGTGCCGTAGGGCTCGACGAAGATCTTGTCGTCGTCGTTGCGGATGATGTGGTCTAGGCTCTCGTCGAATACTTTGTTCATGGTGTGCTCCGGTGTGTGTGTGTGTTGAAGACAGCGCTAGTATAACTCAAAGTTACAGCATTTTGCATACCCGGAAAAAAATATTTCTATCAATGCACCCGCTTCGATAGCCTGTGCCTAATGTTGTAGGCCAGCATTTCGATGTCCACGCAGTCCTCGGCCAGTTTCGCGCACGCCTCGTTCTCCATGGCCACGGCCTGCCGGGCCGCGTCGATGGCGAAGGCCATGATCTCGGCCTTGGCCTCCTCCAACGCCCGGTCGAATTCCTTCTGCGTAAACATTTGCACGGTGTTGCTGTGGCCAAGTATCTGCCGGGCCAACGGGCTCAGTTCTGGTTTGCTCATGTCCTACTCCTGTGAATTGCCCATGACCCGGCCTTCCATGACCTTGTTGGCCATGCGCAGGTCCTTGTTCTCCTGCTTCAACCGGTCCACGGTCGTCGTCAGGTACGTTATCCGGGCCGTAGCGCCCTCGATCCAGTCCGCGACGTCCTTGGGCATCCGGTAGGTCTGGACGCTGTCCACAGCCGATTCTGTGGGCGTTGCCGGGGCTTTCTTTGTTGTGGCCATGCTGGCTCCTTGGTTGTGGCCCCCCGAAGGGGGCCGGGTTGGTTTACAGGTACGCGTGCTCGTGGGCCTCGACGAACTGGTCGGTGGCCTTGTCCAGCTTCAGGGCGGCCATGGTATCGGCCAGCGTCCACAGCGCCTTGTTGAGCTTGACATTCTCGGTGACGCCGCCCACCGCGCGTGTCGTCATGCGACGGCCGGTGGCGCTGCGGCCGGAGACGCCGCCCTTGAGCATGTTCTCCTGCACGCGGTTGAACGTGGTCCACAGGTCGGCCTTGTTGTCCTGCCAGCGGTTGGCCGTCAGCATGCGGTAGGGCGTGACCGGGGCGTCGTCACCCCAGCGGGCTTGCCCTGCGGCCTTGGCGAACGCGACCTGCTCGTCGTGGTCCAGCGTGATGGCCTTGTAGTCGGCGATGCGGCTGCCGATCTGCTTGGCGTCCTCCAGCACCCGGGTAGCGCCCTCGATGACGTCGTCGACGATGCGGCCGCTGTGCCGTACGCGGATGTTGTTGAACATATCGCCCGCGATCAGGCCGTTGGAGCACACGAAGCGGAACACGCCGGACATGATCTGGTAGCTGGAGCTGCCGTCGTGGCTGTTCAGCAGGATGATCTCGGGCACCTCCTCGCTGGTGGCAATCGAGTTGAGGTGACGCATGCGCACCATGTGCTTGGTGTGCTCACGCTTGTCAGCGCTGCGGACCATGGTCTGACGGATCTCGTAGGGCTCGAAGCCCTCGGCACGCAGGCCGTCTATCACTTGGATCGTGGGGATGAAAGCGTAGCGCTCACCACGGGAGTGGTGGGCCTCGCTGGCCATCACGCTGGGCGCGTGGTAGGCGATCTGGTCGTTGCTCAGGGGGCTCGTGGAGCGGAATGTGGTCTGAGCGGAAGCGGTTGCGAAACGGATCATGATGAGGTCTTTCAAAAGATGCCCCCGAGGGGGCGGGGGGTTTAGCGGGAAGTGACTTTGACGGAAGTGATTTGGATGTTCTTGGTGTAGGCGTCGTACGCAACCTCACCGTGCTGCTGGACGAAGAATTCCTTGTCGAAGATTTTCTTGTCGACGTCTTTGGTAAGCGTGGCCTTGAAGAACGAGCCCTCCATGGACTCACCGGCCAGCTTGATCGCGTCCTTGATCGCGTCGGCTTCCTTGGTCAGGTCAGCGATCTGTGCCAACAACATGCCCAGACGATCCACGGAACCTTCGTTCAACTCCACCACCAACTTTGCTGCTTTTGCCATTTTTAACTCCTGTGTGTTTGTGTGTCATCGCGTTGTTGCGATGCCTGAAGTGTACCCGCTTTTTGGATGTTACAAGCGTTTATTTGTAAAATATTTCTATTGTAAATCCCACCACGATAGTTTTTGTAAATAATTCCCAAATTGGCTTCAGGCTTCTGCTTCATGCTTCACCCCCTAAAGGGGGATGAAGCGAATGAAGCAACCTGCCATGCTTCTGAAGCCTTCTGAAGCAATCTTGAAGCAATGAAGCAAGCTATTTTTTACAAACATGCAAAAACCTACACGCCACCCGCGTCCGGCAAACTGACCACGCCATCGTCGTTTTGAGCCAGATGCCCAGCCGCAATGACGTCCCGCAAGTCGCGCCCAGCGTTGGTTTTTCGCTGGTCGCGCTTGCTCTCGTCGTTCCGTGGGTACTTCGGCCAGACCACCTCGACAATCTCGCTAAAGGTGACGCCGGACCCGGCCAGCTCGATGAGCCGCGTGGCCTCCTTGACGATGAGCTTGTGCCGCGCCCCGCTCGGCCCCTTGGTGACGGCCACGGACGCCCGGCTGCTGTCGGTGTAGACCACCACGCAGGTCGTCTCCATGTCGCCGTCGTCGTCCTTTCCGACCGTGACGGTCTCCAGCCTGAAGCCGTACTCGCCGCCGTCTTCTCCGCCCTTCATCTTGGTGACCGTGGCCACGCGGTCGTTGTCCGAGCGGATGATCTCCATCTCAAAGTCGGCTGCAGCGCGTAGCCCTGACCATCCCCGGGCCCCCCGGGATTCGTCCTTGCCGCTGTGGTGGACCAGCACGACCATCGCGCCGGTGAGCCGGGTGATCTCGCGGCAGTAGGCCAGCACCTGTCCCATGTCCTCGCCTGAGTTTTCATTGCCGCCCGCCATGACCTGCGCCAGCGTGTCGATCACGATGACCTCAAACTTGCCCCGGGCGCGTATCTGCTTGATCACGGCCTTGACGTCAATTGCCTCCATGAAGTTGGGTGCCTCGCCGATGAACTCCATGGGCAGATCGGCCAGCGGTATGCCTTGGTGGGTGCAGTAGCCCAAGACGCGCTTGCGCATGTCCTCCACGCCCTCGGCGGCGATCCAGCACACGCGGGCGGGGTTTATCTTCTTGCCACGCCACAGGGCCTGCACGGCGTTGGCGGTGTCCTTCACGGCCTGCGCGCGGGCCACGGCGGCCATCAGGTCGAACAGCCAGAACGACTTGCCCGAGCCCGACGCGCCGTAGATGACGCCCAGCGTGGCCATGGGCACCACGCCCTTGACGATCCACAGCGACTTGCGGCGCTGGGCGAACTCGGCCGCAGTCTCCAGCTTGAAGCGGTCCTCGGCCTTGGCCCTAGCCTCCTCGGACTTTTTTGTCTGGGCGGCCACCTCGGGGTCGCTGCTCAGGTCTTGGAAGTCGGCCATGGTGGCGTCCTTGGTGACCGCCTTGGGCTTGGCCTTCTGGCAGTGCTCGACCCACAGGTACTGCAGGGCGCGCTCGTCGTCCATGCGGCGGTGGGACAGGGCCACGTCGAACAGGGGCTGGCTGTTGGCCATGATGGACAGGACCTCGGCGTCGCTGTAGCCCGCGCTGTAGAGCTGCACACCGGTGCGGTGCAGGGCCAGTGAGCGGTCGTCGGTCTCGTCGGGGCCGTGCAGCAGTATCTCCTTGGTGGCGTCGGGTATGTCCATGTCCTCCACGTCGTCCAGCAGGACGTAGGGGATCAGCTCGGGCATCTGGATGGGTATCACGTTGGCGGTGGTCCGTCCACGGCCGTAGCGGCTGTGCAGGGCGCTCAGGACCTCTGCCGGGGCCTCGCGCATGAGCGCGGGCCGGTTGTAGGACACGTCGCCCGTGATGGTCAGGAAGCGGGGCGCGTGGCCCGCGTAGACCTCGATGCCCACGTCGTGGTTGTTCCAGTCGGTGTGGAAGGTGCCGGTGGCCAGTATGCGGATGCCCTTGCGGCTGGGACTGAACTCGGTGTAGCTGCCAACGGCGGAGATGATCTCCTGAGCCCACTCGGCGATCTTGCCGTCGGCCACGCAGTCGTCGAGGTCGATGCCCACCACGTCGGTGATGTCGGTGAGCACGAAGCCCACGCCCTTGTACTTGTTGGGGTTAAGCCGCTGGGAGCTGTTGGCGGTGTCAAAGTCCACCCAGCGCTTGACGTCCTTGGTGCTCAGGCCGTAGTGGTCAGGGTGGTAGGGGATCTTGTCGTACTTCTGCCGGGTCTCGTTCCACACGGCCTTCCATGGTGCCCAGCGTCGCATGTCCTTGAGCTGCTGCGGGATGTGCTGCGGCTTGAATACCTGCCCGATTGGTGGCAGGTCTGGTGTTGTCTGTGTCATTTTTATACCCAAACGTACCCAAATAAAAAGTGAACAACGGCTGCGTGGGTAGTTCGCTTTTCGGTGCGCTCATGACTTCGCACCTAGCCGTGTTCCGAAACGATTATAGGTCCGACGCCGGTGACAGCAGGTCTATAAGCGCGGGGTCAATCAGTATAGACCGATGCACGCCGGTGGCCTGCTCGATCTCCCGGATGCGCTCCACGGGCACGTAGCCCTGCCTCACCCAGAACGACACGTTCTGCTGCGTGCAGCCCAGCATGTCGGCCAGCTTGGCCTGCGACCCTGCGGCCGCCACGGCCTGCTCTATTCCTGACTTCAGTTCGGTGCTCATTGTTTTGCTTTCGGTGGTTTCATTGTTGGCTTCGGGCAGTTGCGTGGGACGTCTTCGATGTCCTCGGCGAGGGCCCAGACCCCCACCCACCTGTCCTTCTCGACGATCCAGCTCCTGACGTAGGCGTCCCGCATCTTCACGAATATCTCTCTAGCCAAGCGCGTAGTCATGCCGAGGCAGAGCCCTAGGTGGGACGCGGTCATGCCGCCGAGGTAGTCCTTGCGCATCAGATTGCGCACCTCATCGGCCCGCGTGACCGGGACCGGCACGACGATCACCGACTCCAAGGTCTTGATGGCGTGCCCGTTGGCGCACTCGTACCGGCGGTACGTGGTGTGCCCGGGCTTCTCCCGCGTCTCCAGCGTGCGGGTCCACGCGTTGCAGGTGGGGCAAATCATACGATTGTGGTCCTGCGGTTCGTTGACTTCGGAAAGAACACCAACGAGAAGACGGGGAAGTCCATCGGCTCGTCTGGGGTCACCGTCTCACCGTTGATGAGTACCGCACCTTGGGCCATGTGCCTGCGCAACTCCCCATTGCTCATAGGGGTGCAAGGCCGCTCGGCGGACATTGGTATAGCTGGCCGTAGGCCGTTCAAGTATTGCATTACGTTCATGCTTTCTTCTCCAAAACGATGCTCTCAAGCAACTCCATTGCGCTGCCAACATCTTCCAATAAATAGTCGGGGAGCCTTCTGTCGGGTTGGCTAAATGCCCACGACTCCATTGCGCTCAACAACTTGAGGATGCGCAGTGCTTCTGCTTTAGTCATGTGTTCTTTTCCTTGAGTTTGGCTTCAATCGGCACCCACTCAGAAAAAGTAGGCCCTCCGCAACCGTTGCACCAAAACTTTCCGTTCGGATGCGTGTTGTATCTGCACGTTGCACAAGCGCGTTGCCACGCCACAGGCTCCTGCACTGGCTGCACTGGCTGCACTGGCTGCACTGGCAGGGGTGGTGTGGTGTAAAGCAACGTGCCAATTGGAATGTCATCTACATCCTCCTGCCAATAATCAATTGTGTGTTTTTCATCGGACGCAGACCCTTCGCACACCCACGCCACAGGCTCCTGCGCTGGCTGTGCCAATGCTGCTTTGATAGCGGTGATGGCTTCGTCCGCTGCCCTTGTCTTGCCTTCTTGGTCTGCATACTCTTCCAACGCCTCAATCGCCAGCTTCAATGCTTCACGTTCCATTGTTTTTGCTCCTTAGCGCGGCTTCAGCTTCGTAGATAGCAGCCTGCACAGACTTACCCAAATGACATCCCGCAGCAAAGTGGTTGACCTCATCGTTCGTCAGCCCTACCCATTCGCGCTTTGGTGGTTTGGTGTAAAGCAAAGTATTAGATTCAAGAGGCTCATCCGTGAGCCACACAATTTCTTCACCGCTAAATCTCACACGCGCCACAGGCTCCTGCGCTGGCTGTGCCTCAAATTCCGCATTCACTTTATGCGTAGCGCGAACCATTGCGTCTTCAAAGCTTGCCTGCGTGTCACGTTTAATTGATGCCAACTGCTTTTCAGCAAGCGCACCCCAATCCTCCTCTTGCTCCTGCGCTGGCTGTGCCAAGGCTGCTATGCGTTCAGGTTCTTCAGTTGGCATTACCCATTGCGGGTTATCGGCTAACTTCTTGTCAGCCCATGCGTTTAACTCCGCAATCGTAAACCAAGCACGTTCGCCTGCTGGCTCCTGCAACTTGTCCGCAGCCATAGCCCTCTTGGCTTGAAAGCCGCCACCCCACATCCCCTGCCTACGGGCGAGTTCGTCAAACGCTTCGTCTTCTTCAGTTTTCATTTTCCTTGTCCTTTTTATTTAAGTCGCCCGGCAGCACTACGGTTATGTATTCCAGCTTGTGCCCGTCAACCAGCACCACATTGGAAACCGCTGCGGTTAGGTTCGTACCGTATATTTTCTTCAATGCATCCCACACTTTTTGTGCTTCAGTTTTCATAGCATTCCATTTCGTAAAGTTATGCAGGTGCCCTCGATCAGGGTGATGGTCGCCTCGCCCTTCGCGGCCATCTTGCGTAAATTGTCCTTCTGCAATTCCACCGCAGCGCGGCATTGCGGTTCAGTTTTGAACCACGTTTGTGATTGCATGAACTCACAGTTGTTGTTCATGCAGACAAAGAGGACCGGGATGAAGATGGTCTGGATCATGTGAGCAGACTCCATAAAGTAATACCAACGCCGCCCACTACGAACAGCACCACGGCAACGGTCAACACTGTGAACAACAGGCTGACCAGCATGTCTTCGTCATCGTCTTCGTCGTTCATAGCCACCCCAATCCTTTAAGAGAAGCAAAGATTAAAAGAGAAAGCCCAATGCAATTGCTGACAATCGGATGAAAGTGTGGGGCCAAGTAAACCGTGCCAAGAACTATTAAAAACTGTGAGTCGGTCATGCTTTGCCCCTTGCTCTGATTGCGTCCCCATAAGTTCCGCCACCTTCTTTCAAAATATGGTCAACCATCTTGGCGCACTCCTCACGCTTATGCGCGGCTACCAACTCGGCAAAGACTGCAAATCGGTTTGGCTCATTGTCATCAAGAGTCCAGCCCCTATGCCAATCCAACCCAGCTTGGTCAGCAAGTTCTCTGATGTTCATTTTCCCCTCGCTTTCAGCATTGCGTCTGCCAATTCGTAGGCTTGTTTACTAAGCTCATCAAAGCTGTAGACGTAATCTTTAAGCACCTGCATAGCCCGTCCCGCAAATTCATCACGCATGGTCATGTCGCGGGCATAGCCGCCGTGGACTTCCATCCACGTTTTGTCGGTGTCTTCTCTCATATCTGCTCCTTCAGTTCAGTTACTCTGTCGTGTAGCCGCTTGATGCGGGCGTCGTTGTACATCACCATGTGCGCGGCGTAGTCCAATGCGGTCTCGGCCTCCAGCTTGGCCCGCTGGGCCTGCATCAGCTCACGCGCGGCCATCTCCAACGGGGACGGCATGGTCAGCAGGCGCTTTATCATGGCAATCATGCTTGCTCCACAGGTTCGTAGGTCATCTCAAAGATGTCAGGCTTGCAGGGGTAGTGTTCGCCCTTCACGCCTGTGATGATGTAGTAGCCCGGGGGAACAAACAATTCTCCTTCAAGCGTTCTGATGGTTGGGACGGAGTTGTGGTTATAAATCACAGCAGGGTGGTCGCCCATCTTGAACCACTGCACGGCATCAATAACCACGGGCTTCTTGCGGTACTTCATTTGCAGTGCTCCGTGAAGACGGCCAACACGTTACCGCACGGCGGGCAGACGGTCATGTAGCCTACGTAAAAGAACACCACCGTCACGGTGCAGCTCAGGCCGATCAGGGCCAAGGCGGTCTCGACCAGCCGCATCATGGCTGCACCTCTTTTGCTTTGCGCTTGGCATAGTGTTTCCGGGCGGCAGCGTTGGCACGCACGCGCTTATCGGCGATCCGTTGAGCCTCCTCCGCAGTCAACAAATTGTGCGTTGGCGCGGTATTGACAAACCCAGTGGCGGCTTCCTTGGCCTTGGTCCGCTCCAGCATGTTTATGCGCATAGCGTAATCCGCAGTTATGACCAGCATCTCGTGGTGCATCTCGTTGATCCGGCGCTCAAGGTCGGCGATGCGTCTGAAGGGGTTCCAGTTCATGTGTGTATCTCCAAAAAGTTAAGGGAAGCCCGATAGTACAACAAAAACTTGTACCCACAACAAAATATTTTTAAAAAGTTACAAACCGGCCAGAAAAGTGGTGTAGGATCGGCCTGTCCACAACAATCCCGTTGTGGCTTTATGGAGATACACACATGAGCCTAGAGCAAGCGCTTGAGCGCAACACCGAGATGATGGCGGACCTGATCCGCGCACTGGAGGGCTTCCAGCCCGTAGCCCAGCAGGAGGCACCCCCCGTCCCAAAGCTGCGCCCCAAGGCCGACACCCCGATTACCTCCGAGGAAAAGCCTTCCGTCCCGTCCGTGACCGCAATTTCGGAGACAACCTCTACGCCAGCGACGACCGCTGGTATTGAGTACGCTCAGGTGGCCGCAGCCATCACCAGCACCTTCAAGGTCGACAAGGCCAAGGTCATCGCGGCGCTGGCCAAGTTCGGCGCGGCCAAGGGTCCCCAGCTCAAGGTCGAGGACTACGCGGCCTTCCTTGAGGAGTTGGCGGCATGAGCGAAGAAAACAATTTTGCCTTCCCTTCTTCTAAGGTAATTCTTGGAAAAACCTTCGATAACGAGGGTATGAGCTTGCGCGATTATTTTGCCGCCAAGGCGCTTCAAGGGCTTTTAGCTAACCCGGACAAGGCATGGGTTGAATCAGTTTACGCAAAATTTGCTTATAAGTTGGCGGATGCGATGTTGGAGGCAGGTAAATGAGCGCACACGCCCAGCTATCACCCAGCAGCGCAGTGCGCTGGATGTCCTGCCCCGGCTCGGTGCGGATGTGCGAAGGCATACCCGACACCAGCTCTGCCGCCTCGTTGGAGGGCACGATGATGCACGGCGTGGCGTCGCACTGCCTGATCCAAGGCACTGACGCAGCCGGGTACGTCGGCGTGACCGACCCCATAACCGGGCTGATCTTGCAGGCCGAGCAGGCGCAGGCAATCCAGACCTACGTGGACACGGTGCGCGACATTGTCGTTACCACCGGCGGCAAGCTGCTGGTCGAGCAGCGGCTGTCCATCTGGCACATGACCGGCGAAGAGGATGCCCACGGCACTGCCGACGCCGTGATCCTGACAATGGACGAGCTGATCGTCATTGACGCCAAGTTCGGTCGGGGTGTTGCGGTGGACGCCGAGGAGAACCCGCAGCTCATGATGTACGCGGCTGCGGCTTACGTGGAGCATGAGCTGGCCTACGACTTCAAGCGCGTGCGCATGATGATCGTGCAGCCCCGCCTGAACGCCAGCCCTGAGTGGACCATCCCCGTGGCCGAGTTGAATGAATTCATGGAAGAGGTGCAGATCTCGGCGGAGCTAACCCGGCAGCCGGATGCCCCGCTGGTGGTGTCCGCGAAGGGTTGCCAGTGGTGCAGGGCCAAGGCGACCTGCCCGGCCATCACCAACCAGATCATGGATGACTTCGACGACGTGGTGCCCGAGACGGCGGACGAGCGCGATCTGGCACGCATCATGGCCAACGCGGACATGATCGAGAAGTGGGTCAAGGCCGTGCGTGCCGAGGTCGAGCGCCGCCTGCTGGCCGGTGAGCCGGTCCACGGCTACAAGCTGGTGCAGGGCAAGAAGGGCAACCGGCAGTGGGCCGACCCAGATGAGGCCGAGGCGACGCTCAAGCTCATGCGGGTTAAGCACGACCAGATGTACGACTACAAGTTGGCCAGCCCCACCAGCATCGAGAAATTGTTCAAGGCCGGGGCTGTTGGGCCGCGCCAGTGGACAAGACTTCAGGACCTGATCACCCAATCCGAAGGGCAGCCATCGGTGGCACCCGAATCCGATAAGCGGCCCGTGCTGGTTACGTCAGCGACCGCTTCTGACTTTGACGACGTGACAAATTCTTAACCTTTGGAGAACACCATGAAAGTGAAACTGACAAACGTACGCCTGAGCTTCCCGAGCCTGTTTGAGGCCAAGACCGTCAACGGTGAGGGCAAGCCCGCCTTCAGCGCGGTCTTCCTGCTCGACCCCAAGGACCCGCAGGTCAAGGCCGTCAACGCGGCCATCGAGGCCGTGGCACGCGAGAAGTGGGGCGTCAAGGCCGACGCCAACCTGAAGACCCTGCGCGCGGCCGACAAGACCTGCCTGCACAGCGGCGACCTGAAGTCCAATTACGCGGGCTTCGAGGGCATGCTGTACCTGAGCGCACGCAACGCGCTGCGGCCCTTGGTGATCGACGTCAACAAGTCCCCGCTGGCCGAGGAAGACGGCAAGCCCTACGCGGGCTGCTTCGTCAACGCCAGCGTCGAGCTGTGGGTGCAGGACAACAACTACGGCAAGCGCATCAATGCGACGCTGGCCGGTGTCCAGTTCTACCGCGACGGTGAGCACTTCGGTGGCGGCGCTATCGCCGATGCCGACGAGTTCGACGACCTGACGGCGGAAGACTTGGTCTAACGAATAGGGGGGAAAGCGGATGCCGCGCAGATTTCTGTAGGTGCCGGACGCAGCGAGTACCCCCGCCTTTTACATACACATTGGAGATACACATGAGCCGAATTAAAAATCAAATATGGGACGTTGTTGAAGCTATCGACATTGTCTTGGGCGAAGGGTACGCAAAGAAGAATCCCGACCTGATCGGCCGGGTCTACCAATCCGAATCCCTGAGTGATGGCTTGAAAGAACTTATCGACGCCATCCGTACCGCAAGCAGCCAATGACCACGCTGTACTTGGACTTGGAGACCTACTCCAAGACCCCAATCACTCACGGCACCCACGCCTACGCCGCCGACGCAGAGATCCTGCTGGTGGCGTGGGCAGTGGACGACGAGCCTGTGCAGGTCTACGACGTCACATCGTTCGGGAAGCCGCCGGAAGAGCTGGATGCGTGCCTGCGCGACCCCAAGGTGATGGTGGTGATCCACAACAGCCATTTTGACCGCACGGTGATCCGGCACGTATGGGGCCTAGACATCCCCACCACGCGCATCCACGACACCATGGTGCAGGCCCTGAGCCACGGCCTACCGGCCTCGCTGGGCATGCTCTGTGAGGTGCTGGGGCTGCCAGCCGACAAGGCCAAGGACAAGGACGGCAAGCGGCTGATCAACCTGTTCTGCAAGCCCCAAGGCATAAACCGCAAGATCGTCCGCGCCACCCGGGACACGCACCCGGCGGAGTGGGAGCGCTTCAAGGCGTACGCCGCGTCCGACATCGAGGCCATGCGCGAGGTCATGACCCGCATGCCCGCGTACAACACGATGTACCTGCCCGAGATGGCGCTGTGGCAGCTCGACCAGCGCATCAACGACCGGGGCGTGGCCATCGACATGGACTTGGTGCATGCGGCCATCCGCGCCGTGGACCGGGCGCAGAGCGACCTAACCGCGCAGTCGTTGGCGATGACCGACGGCCGCGTTGCCAATACCACGCAAGGCGCAGCGCTGCGCTTGCACATACTTGAGAATTACGCAGTGGACATGCCCGACCTGCAGATGGCCACGGTGGAGAAGACGTTGGCCATGGACGTGGACCCGGGGCTCAAGGAGCTGCTGCGCGTGCGCTTGCAGGCCAGCTCCACCAGCACGGCCAAGTACAGGGTGCTGGCACGCGGCACCAGCGCGGACAAGCGTCTGCGTGGGCTCCTGCAGTTCAACGGCGCGGCGCGTACCGGGCGCTGGGCTGGGCGGCTCTTCCAGCCCCAGAACCTGCCCCGGCCGTCGCTCGGGCAGGACGCCATCGACGCGGGCATCGAGGCCATGCTGGCCGGGTGTGCGCACCTGACCACCGACAACGTCATGGAGCTGGCCAGCTCGGCCATCCGTAGCTGCATCGTCGCCCCGCCCGGCAAGAAGCTGGTGGTGGCCGACCTGTCCAACATCGAGGGCCGTGATCAGGCGTGGCTGGCCAACGAGGAGTGGAAGCTCCAAGCCTTCCGCGAGTTCGACGAGGGCATCGGCCCCGACCTGTACAAGCTGGCCTACAGCAAATCCTTCGGCACGACCCCCGACAAAGTCACCAAGGACCAGCGGCAGGTCGGCAAGGTGCAGGAGTTGGCGCTGGGCTACGAGGGCGGCGTGGGGGCCTTTGCGACCTTCGCAGGGGTCTACGGCATCAACCTCGACGAGCTGGCCGACAAGGTGCTGGAGAATGCCCCACGGGAGCTGGTGAACGCGGCCGACAACTACTTTGGCTTCGTGATCAAGGAGAAGCGCCCACGCTACGGGCTGTCCGACGACGCCTTCGTGGCCTGCGACGTGCTCAAGCGGGCGTGGCGCGAGGCGCACCCCAACATCACCAGCTACTGGGCGCAACTCAAAAACGCGGTCATACGGGCCATAAACATGCGGGGGTCCACCGTCGTCACGCTGGGGCTGAAGATTACCAGCACGAGCTGGCTGCGAATCGTGTTGCCGTCAGGCCGGTCGCTGGTCTACCCGCACCCCAAGCTAATGGACGGCGCGGTTACCTACATGGGCGTGGACCAGTTCACGCGCAAGTGGACCCGTATCAGCACGCACGGCGGTAAGCTGTTCGAGAACCTGTGCCAAGCCGTCGCCCGCGACGTGATGGCCGCCAACATGCCCCGCATCGAAGAGGCGGGCTACCAGATAGTGCTGACGGTGCATGACGAGATCATCGCCGAGGCCCCCGACCAACCGGAGTTCAACGCCGACCACCTGTCATCGTTGCTGGCCACGAACCCGGACTGGGCACCCGACATGCCGCTGGCGGCTGCGGGGTTTGAGACATACCGATACAGAAAGGACTGACATGATTTCACCAGAAGAAGCAGAGCGCATCGCCTACATCAAGGGCGACACCGAGAAAGCCGCATTGTTGGCCATCGCCATTTACACGCGGGCCGCGCTGGAGGAAACGCAAGACGATTTGTCCGAAGCGGAAGAACGCATAACCGGCTTGGAAATGCTGCTTGAGGCCAAAGAATGACACGCGAATCGGACATTGAGAAGTACCTCGTCAAGCGCGTCAAGGACGTCGGCGGCCAGATACGCAAGGCCCAGTGGGTCGGCCACGTCGGCGCACCGGACCGCCGGGTGATGCTGCCCAACCGGACGCCCATCTGGATTGAGTTGAAGGCACCCGGCAAGAAGCCAGAGCCCCACCAAGTGCGTGAGCACAACCGCATGCGCAGGCTCGGTGAGCTGGTGGAAGTCATTGATTCCTACGAAGCCGTGGACAACCTAATAGCATGAAAATATTCGCATACGTAGCCCTCTGCGCCGTCGGCTTGGCGGGCATCTATTTCCACGTCGATTACAGCGGCTGGGTCTTGCTCATCGGCTGCTTGGGAGTGTTGCACACATGAGAACAGAATTCATACCCCGGCCCTACCAGCACCTGATCATCGACCACATCATCGACACGCCGCGCTGCGCGGTGTGGGCTGGGATGGGCACAGGCAAGACGGTGGCCACGCTGACGGCGCTGGACGGCCTGCAACTGGTCGAGGACGACCCGGTGCTCATCGTGGCCCCGCTGCGCGTGGCGACCACCACATGGCCCTCGGAGGTCCTGAAGTGGTCACACCTGAAGGACGTCAACGTCTCGGTGATCACGGGCACGGAGAAGGAGCGCATCGAGGCGATCCGCTCCCCGGCCTACATCTACACCACCAACTACGAGCAACTGGTCTGGTTGGTGGCCTACTGGGGCGACAGGTGGCCCTACAAGACCGTGGTGCTGGACGAGTCCACCAAGGTCAAGTCCTTCCGGCTGCGGCAGGGTGGCAAGCGCGCGCAGGCGCTGGGCTCCATCGCCCACACCCGCATCACCCGGTTGATTGAGCTGACCGGCACACCGGCCAGCAACGGCCTGAAGGACCTGTGGGGTCAGGCGTGGTTCGTGGACGCCGGGACGCGGCTGGGGCGCACGTTCACCGCGTTCGACCAGCGCTGGTTCCGCACCGGCTTCGACGGCTTCAGCAAGATACCGCTGCCGGGTGCCCAAAACGAGATCCAAGACAAGCTGCGCGACGTCTGCCTGACCATCGACGCGGCGGACTGGTTTGACCTGCACGAGCCCATTGTCAACAACATCATGGTGGACCTGCCGCCCAAGGCGCGCAAGCACTACAAGGAGATGGAGGACGCGATGTACACCGAGCTGGAGGGCATCGAGCTGGAGGCGTTCAACGCCGCCGCCAAGACCGTCAAGTGCCTGCAGCTTGCCGCCGGGGCGGCCTACACCGACGACACCGGCAAGTGGAAGGAGACCCACAAGGTCAAGCTGGAGGCGCTGGAGTCCATCATCGAAGAGGCGGCGGGTATGCCGGTGCTGGTGGCCTACAACTTCAAGAGCGACCTTGCGCGGCTGCTGAAGGCGTTCCCGCAGGGCAGGCATCTGGACAAGAATCCCGCCACTATCGTGGACTGGAACGCGGGCAAGATCCCGGTCCTGTTCGCCCACCCGGCAAGCGCTGGCCACGGCCTGAACCTGCAGGACGGCGGCAACATACTGGTGTTCTTCTCGCCCAACTGGAACCTCGAAGAGCACCTGCAGATAATCGAGCGGATCGGCCCGACGCGCCAGCTACAGGCGGGCTACGACCGCCCGGTGTTCATTCACCGGATCATCGCCCGCAACACCGTGGACGAGCTGGTGCTGGAGCGCCTGACCACCAAGCGCCGGGTGCAGGACGTGTTGTTAGATTCAATGAAGAAAAGGAAGACAAATGCCAAAGGCAGACTTTACGCAGTGGGATCGGGAAACTCTGGAGGAGATAGCCCGCCAAGCGGTAGACGAGAACAAACAGCTACGGGAGGACAACAAGGCCCTGCTGTCCGCGTGGCGTAAGCTGGTTACGCAAATAGGTCAGGCCGAAGCTCCTGCCGGGTTACGAGCCCAGCAGTCGCTTTTTCAATCGCAACCGCAAGCGCAGGCGATGGTTGACGGCGCTTCGCAATCAGCAAGGCCATCCACGTTGCGGTGATTCCGAGGTACTGGGCCATCTCGGCCTTCGCACCACGGACATCGGTCTTGAAGTATTCGGCGAGGGTCATGCCCGCATTATAATCTAACCTTTAGTTACACCAACACGGAGAAAAGCATGCTTACAAAAGAGGAAATGCGCAAGGTATTTTTGAGCTGCGACATGCTCGACAAAGATGGCCTATACGCCGACGAGGTGGACGTCTACGAGCTGTGCGCGGCGGTGGAGAAGGCCGTGGCCATAAAGTACGCCCGTGCCGAGCGTGCGGAGTGCATCAAGTTCGTGCAGTCGCTGAACACCGAGGTTGCTCGGGCACTCAAAGAAAAACGGTGGACAATGTGATGGACCGCCTTGCCTACCTAGCCAAGTGCGTCCTTGTCTGGATCGCCTTCGTGATCACCCTCAGCTTATTTTGGTCCCGTTAGGTTGCCGTAGTTTAGGGCGTCATACCCTGCGTATAACGCAGATGGTATTTGCATAAGAGTACCGGCACCAACAACGGGAGGAATGCCAGTGGATTCTGCTATTGCACCAAGCGTCCCTAAACCATGCACGGCCATACGGCCGTAATTTCCTTTTTTGTAGTCCTCGTAAGCCTGCTCGGCTTCGTACGGGGCGACTGCAGCACCGGCCATGGGCACAAACCGTTTTCCTATGTTCCCAATCACGCGCAACCCGTTGACAACCCGGTTTGTAAACCGGTTGTCCTGCGGGGCTTGCGCGTTGGGCCTTTTTGCCAACAGCCTGTTGTACTCGGCTTCGTTTTCTAGGGCCGTTTGCCGCGCCCTTTCAACTGCCGAGGGCATCGCCGGGGCGGCTGACATATGCGCCTTCAAAGCAGCCCGGTGCTCTTTTAACGCGTCCGCTGCGGCTTTTTGCCGCTCCTGCATGCTCTCGGCTCTGGCGTCCGCAGCGACTTGGGCCGCAGCGATCTGATTGGTAATCACCCGTTTCTGTTGAGCCCGCGCATCAAGCTCGGCTTGGTGTGCGGCGTTTTCTTGTGCCAATTGTGGCTCAACTATCTCGGATGGGGCCAGCACCCCGCTCCTAGTTGGACTCATGCCGGGGGCTTTGGATATGGCCTCATCGGGGTTCAAACCCATGGCCCCGAGAACAGACGTTGCCTCACGATTGCGCGCCGCATTTGCTGCGCTGGTCTCGTTCGAGCTGGTCCAACGCCGGTCGTTTCGGCCGTAGTATTCTTTTTCCTTGGGTTTGGGCGCAGATTCTTGTTGCGGGGGCGGCCCCATCCGCTCATGCAGTTCCATCTCAGGATCGCGAATCTTATGCACGTTTTGCTCGGCCCGCGCGGCATGTAGATCGCGCGTAGCCATCTCGTGTGCGTCTTGAAGCGCCTGCGCGCGGGCTTCCATGCGCTGTAGTTCATTTGCGTGCTCTTGCACAGCCTGCTCGTGGGCTTGAATGATGGGATCGTGGGCTTTGAGCTGTGCTTGGGCCTGCTCGTGTTTTTCTTGCACCGTCTTAAAACCCGTCGTATTTGCTTCCGCTGCCAAGTTTTCTGGGGTGCCCGGTACATACTGTGGGAGTATCGCTTTGGTAGCCGAATTGATAGCTTGACCGGCAAGAATACCGCCCAGCGCTTCTGCACCGTAATCAACGCCCGGTTGCATTGGCACAGGCAATAATTTCTTGATGTCTTCGTACTTGCGGGTGACCGGGTTCATGGCATCACGCCGTGCCTGCTCCGATGTAACCTGATCAAGTTCTTTTTGACGCTCCTTGGCTATGGCCGCCGCTATCTGGTCATCCATGCCCACGGCCGGTATTAGCATGCTAGGCTGCTCAACAACAACCCCGGCGGGAGCACCAGCAGGTGCGGCACCGGTTTCGTGCGCGACGATGGCCGACATGGCCGCCTGTAAGTCTTCAGGCGACATTTGGGCTGTTGAGTTTTTTCCGTCGGCCATTACTATTTCCCTCCACTGTAAAGTTTAGCAATCCTCTGGCGTTCTTTTTCCAAACGGGCTCTGTGTACTTCTTCTTCCGTAAGGAGGGCCGGGTGCTTAATGCTATCAGCGGCAGGAGAAAGGCTGCCCGCGTCAATGGCTTTTTGGTATTGTTTTCGCCAAGCCTCGGCCACATTTGCGCGGTGTTCAAAATTCAGTTGCGCATTCTTGATGCCCGCGTACTGTGCCACCGGTGTCTTGTCTATGTCAATGTTCGAGGTGAGGTAGCCCTTCACGGCACCCGTCAAATCTTTTTCTTTGTTGGGGTCAATGCCACTTCCTAACAGCCCGTAGTACACCCCCTTACCCAGCAGCGCGGTGTAGTCGTCAAAGGTGGACCACAGATCTTTGGGCAAACTGTTTTTCAATGCGCTGAGGACATCCACATTGAAGTTGGCCCCGTAGCCCATCAGGGAAACACCAACGCCTTTTTGCGCAAGTGTTCCGGCAAAACCGCCTTGTTCTCTGAGCAAGTTGGACATCCGGGCAATTTCAGGTTGGTGCTTTAGGGTGAAATCTTCCAGTTTTGCAAAAGTATCTTTTGCATTGGCTTGTAACCCCGGAGCAAGCAGCAGTTGCGACTGGACGTAGTTATCGTATGGGACCGCTTCAGCTTTTAGGGCATTGGCTTTTACAACTTCATTTCGTTGGTCTATACCAGCTTTTTGTACGGCGTTGAAAGTAGCAGGATACGGTTCCAATTTATTGGATACCGTTACAGGAATGCTTTCAATTTTCGCTCGTGCGGCGGCGGCAGCGGCGGCGGGATCGGCAGGTGCGGCCGCAGGGGCTGCGGTGGCTACCGCAGCCGCAGAAGGTGTGCGTGACCAATGATTGGCTTCTATTCCGCTGCCCTGTTTCCAACCGTTTTTAATTAGCAGTTGTTTTTGCGCTTCGGTTATTTTGCCTACGTCAATTGCGTTGCCGGTAAAGTGCAGACTATCCTCCCCGATGGGGTGCCCTTCTTTCGTGAACCATTTACCATCTTTTTGGTAACCGGTTTTTCGTAAATTTTCTTGGTCTTCAGGCGTGCGAACTTGGCTGATAATAGGGATTCCAAGTTTGGACAAAGCCAGACCGTCTTCGTTAACCTTAGCGCCGTTTGGCAGAAGCGTAACTTTGGCCTTCGCAGCAGCATCAGCCGCAACAGCAGCCGCATCAGGGGCTTTTGCAGCAGCAGCCGCATCAGGGGTTTTTGCAGCAGCAGCAGCCGCAGCAGCATCAGTTTCCCCCGCACCGCCAGTTACTTTTTTACCCACGCCACCAACGGTTTCGGTCGGCTCACGCAATTTGTTAGGAGTAAGCGGGCCGTACGCAGCTTCCACGGCGGCCAATGCGTCCGCGTAATCTTTTGGGTTTGCAAAACCGCCAGCAGCATTTAGTTCTCTGACTTTAGTCAACGCATTTCCGTACTGGGTGGACCGTGTTGCGGCCTCTGACGCAGCCAATCGTTGGCTTTCTTGCATTGTTTTGAGTTCGGCGTCCGCTGCTTTGGCTTGCGCCGAATTTGGAGCTAAATTAACTAGTTTAGATACGTATTGCGGTGTTAAAGGATCGCCTTTGAGCAACCGAGCTGCTTCCATATCCGCAGCCGTTTTGTTGTTGTTCATAATTGCCTTGGTCATGGCAAGTTGAATGCGCATTTGTGCAATAGGCAATTGTGATTCGCGTTGTTTTTCTACATTCTGGCCAAGGGCCTCTCCGGCACTCCCCAAGGAAGCCATGAAACCACCCGGCTGGTACTTCAGAAGGCCAGCGGCTACGTTAAACCAGTTCGGTTGCTCATAACGTTGCTGAAGCGCCTTCATCGCATCCTGCAGCGAATTTTGGTACTCGGTTATGTCCTCGTCCTTAGCACCATAAAAGTTTAGCTTTTCAGGACCGGGAAGATTGGATTGTTCAGCCATGATCTACGCCTTATTGTGCAAAGTAATCTTCGTTGTAATTACTGTAATCTGGAATATACGGGGGCGTGTAAGGTTCTGTGGGCGTTGTATATCCAGTGTCTAACGGACCACCCGCACTAGGATTGTTTTCAATTATCCTTCCTGTGTACACCGGATTGCTGCCAACTATTTCGTAGCCGGGGTTTAGATTTCCGTTATCGTCGTAAGGCGTGCCTGTTATTGGTCCAGAACCACCGCCGCCGCTTGGGTTGTAAGAGCTTCCGCTAGTAGCGTAGTTGTAAGCGCTCTTAGCGGCACCCTTGATGCCGCCCCACGCATCCCCTGCAGCCGATCCTATTGAGGGTGCCAGCGCGTCGTAAACCGACCTGCCACCATAACCCGGGGATTGGAACAAGCCCGTGGCCAATGCGCCCAAGCCAGCGATGGCCGACAAAGGCGACCCGGTGGCGTTCTGGATGGTGGTCGTCGGGATCTGCGCGCCGCTCATGGCCGCCATCTGCCGGGCCGCCACGTCCAGCGGGAACAGTTGCTGATTCTGCGCAATGGTCTGCTGTTGGCCGCCAAGGGTCGACAGCGCGTTGACATCCGCCAGCCCGCTTGCCTGCTGCTGTTGGCCAAGGTTGATCTGGCCGGTCGCGGCATTGTTCAAAGCCTGCGCCTGTTGCGATGCAGCATTACCGGCAACCTGCGCCGCCGTGGCTTGGTTTTGGTTGTACTGGTTCTGCAGGGTGCCTGCCGTGCTGCCCGCCGTGAGCTGATTGGCACGCTGCTGCTGGGCCGCCTGCAAGGCATTGGTGTACCCGGTCTGGAGGGCCTGACTCTGCAGCCCAAGCGCGCCGATGTTGGCATTGGAAATGCCCAGCGCGAGGGCGTTTGCGCCCCGCTGGGAGCCGAATTGGCCTGACCCTACCGCACCCGAGGTGATGGACGGGGAAAGGTTCTGGGCGATGTTCTGCTGGTTCGCAAGCCGGATCTGGTCCACCACGCCACTGGTGTACGGGTTCATGTAGTCGCCGACCAAATCGGCGGCGCTGGATGTACCGGATTGCAGGTACGGGTTGGCCTGCGTCAGGCCGCTCACCGCCGTGTTGTTCAGGTAGGGCTGGGTTGCCCCGGAAATATCCGTACCAGCGGCCGCCCCAAAGTTTGTTCCGGCGGCAGTCAGCGCGGGCTGGTAGTTGCCTTGGTTTTTGCTTACATCGGTGAACGCCTGCGTCTGGAGCGGCGAAGCGCCTACAAATTGGGCCGCGTTCGCACCAGCAGTGCCACGGGTGGCTATGTTGTTGAGATAGTCGGTGTAATACTGCGGCGTCGTCGTGGCCGTTGTTGCGTAACTGTCAGTTAGTGCCATGATTTTTGCCTTTCGACTTCAGGTATTCTAACGGCGACTTGGCGTCCGGGGGCAGTTTGTCTGGGGGCGCAGACCGGGCGCGGGATCGGATCGCCTGCACCATCTGGTCCAATTCCTTGGCCCCGGCCTTGTTGGAGCCGTTACCCAGCGCGGAGACCACATCGGCGCTGAAGACATACTCACCGTTGGCCAGCATGGCCGTGATGTCGTCGCTGGTCCCGTCGCCCTTGCCTTCCACGTACTTGCCGCCCAGCCCGCTCAAGCCACCGGTGCGGAACACCGGGGTCCCGTCGTAGTTGGGGTGCTGGTGGTCATCAGGCTGTCCGCCCTCGGCCAGATGCATCCCACGGGACTGCAGCAGGGCCGCAAGCTGCGGCAGCACCTTTGGAGGGGTGTAGGTGCCGGTCTGGCCAAGACGCATGACCTGAGCGTTTTGGGGCGTGGCTTCCAACGCGCCGACGCCTGCCAAGGCTCTGAGGCCGGACATGATCTTGTCGTTTTGTTTTTGCTGGCCCAAGTCCTTGTAGTACCGCAAGTTCTGCTGCATGGCCTCGTACGCTGCCTGCTGTTGGGGGGTGCGCGCCGGTGTCTGCGTTTCTGTGGACGTTGAGTCAACAAGGTCGCCGTCTTTAAAATGTTGCACAGGGCCGCCGGATGCGTACATGGCTGACTCAAACGGCAACGCGCTCATCTTGGCAATATCTTGCGCCGCCGTGGCACTGCCAATCGGCCCGTAATTCATGGCCAAATCTTCTGTCGGCTTTAAGTTGAGCTGAGTCAAATTTTGCGAGTACGGTGTGTACTTAGAGCCACCCCTGTCTCCGACGTAAGCTAGGCCAGAAGATGGCGACATTAGTGATGGCATGTTAAGACCTCGTGCAGTGTCAGTAGATGAAATATTTCTGGTTGCGGGGGCAGCGGAAGACGATGGGGCGGGCGAAGATTCCGTGGTTGGTTTTAAGTTACCAGAATTTAAGATGTTGTTGACATCGGCATCGGTGCCGCCACCAAAATATGGCGTAGATGCGGTTGAATCTCTTGGCCCACTTCCGATACCAATACTCGCCAATCCTTTGTCGACCGTATTAGACAACGCGCCGCTTACATTCGGCCCGACATTCAACGGCGATGCTATGTTTTTGGTAAGGCTTGAAAGATTTGATGTTCTTGCAAGTATTGATACCGAAAACGGGTCCATCCCGGTTTCTTTGGCAAAATACTTGACGGCCGCAACATTTGCCATTGATGCCACGCCATCGCCGTACTGCCCGCTAAGAGCGGCCCTGAACATAGCCGGATTGACGCCCATCAATGTGGCCACCCGATCACCAACAAGGCTCACTATGGCCTGACCGGGTGTTATCCTCCCGGACGCCAAGTCCGCAGCGAATTTTGCTACTACGTACCCCGGAACCAGTGGCGCAAGTATGCTGACGGTCTTGTCAATAAACGTATCAAAATTTTGCGCGGCAATGACATTTTCTGCGCTTTGGTTTGTGTTTCCGCTGACACCATACACGCCGCCAAGGCCAACTTCGCCTAGGGCCTTGAGTAATTGACGGTCCACTGGCAAACCCGTCAAATCACTGGGGCTTACCGTGAATTTCAAATCATTTTGTTCTGTCGCTTCAGAATTTTTTGTTGCTGGCTTAAGCCAGTTATCTCGTTCGGTTTGGGTAAATTGTTTTAGTAAATTTGCTTGGTCAAGAGGGCTGACAGGGCCTGCTTCTTGGGCCGTCTTGTAGGCTGTCCTGTAGGCGTCACGGGCGTCGTTAATATTGACTTGCCTATCAAGAGCGGCTTGTTGCTCAGGCGTGCGCTTTATATCTGTAAAAGAATCCAGCGGTGAATTGGCTACCGGGCGGAAAGGAACAACATTAGGGTCCCCATCCGGCGCGTCAGAAAGGCCGCTCCATGAAGGATCAGTAGTATCTGCCGGGGCGTTATCTGCCGGGGCGTTATCTGCTGGGGCGTTATCCGCAGGGGCGTTATCGGCCGAGGCGTTATCCCCGTTGTTATCCCCGTTGTTATCCCCGTTGTTATTGTTGAACGCGCGGCTGGTGTTGTCGCCCCCGTTGTCGCCTCCATCGCCCCCGCCATCAGCCCCACCGCCATCTTCAAAATAATGAATTCTGCGCATGGCTATCTCCTCAACGAATTGTTGAGGGCGAAGGCCCAGTCTTGCCACGTATCAAAGTTGCGACTATCCGGCGCGCCAGCGAAACGACCGATACCGGCAATACCATCAGCCCACTCGTGCCAGCGCTCTTCTTCAATAGTCCCAAGCTGGTTGGCGGCAAACAGGCCAGCCATCGACGCGCACCAGAAGTCCCACTCCATGCCGCGTGGGTCAAATATTTGCCGTGAGTCAATTGCGGTGATCATGGGTTGCCCGTGGAACGCACGTCGCCGGTGGTGATGGACAGAAGCACCCGCCCGGTCTGGTAGGTGCCGTTGTAGGTATTCGACTCAAACCGCAGCCGCATCTCGCGGCGCTGCTCACGCATATCGATCTTGAGCGTGTTCGGTGAGAACGTGTAAGGCGCGGAATCTACGGGTACATCGTCCGCGTAGCCTTCACCCGTCACCACCACGGTCATGTCGCCGACCTGCACGAAGTCCGGCTCAATGCGCTCAAGGCGGGTCCACAGGTTATCGCCGGGCTGCTGCTGGGTGCCCACAAGCCCGCCAAGCGTACCGACGCTGTAAGTCTCAAAATAGCTCTGGACGGCATTTGAGTTGGTCAAATAGATTTGGTCGTAGCCAGTCTCGTGTTGCCACAGGGTGTAGGTCCCGGCGCTGTTGGCCTCGTTACCGGCCCAAATGGGTTTCGGAAATACCTCCGAGAACACCCCTGCGGAACGGCGCGCGCCGAGGGCCTGCCCGGCGTCGTACCAGACTTTCTCCCGGGTGTTGTAGATGATGGCGTCGGTGCATTCCGTCGCGTCGCCTTTGGGGTAGAACCACCAGATCTCACCGTAGCGCGGCACCTTGGTAGCCCAGACCTTCTGGCGCTGGGCATAGTTCAGGTTGTCAAAAAAGTAGTTCTCGCAGTACTTGTTCGGGATCTCCTGCACCACGCCGTTGTAGGCAAGAAACCGGTCCACGCCGCACCAGTAAAAAATTCCGTCGTACTCGATCACGCTGTTGGAGGACATGATGGACGTCTGGCTGCTCACCAAGTCGTAGGCCCAGTAGTAATTCACGCCGCCCGAGCTGGACGGCTGGAAGCTCACGCGTATCAGCGCATCAGCAGCCCAGAACAGGCCGCTGGGCGACGTTGAGCCGCCCCGGATGGGTAGCCCCTTGACAATCTTGCCGGTGGCCACGTTGGTCGCGTTGGCGTCCGGGGAGACCCAGTTCGCAAAGTCACCGGCGCTGGAATTCTGGATTAGGCCGTTGTTGCCGTAAATGAACAGGTACGGGTGGATAACCACGCACCCGCCGGAAACGGCGATATTGTTGTCAAAGGTGGCCGTGATGGTCGCCGACGCGGTGGCCGCTGCGGACATCACCACGGTGGTACTGGCCACCGACACCACGGTCGTACCTGCAGGGATGCCGGTGCCGGTGATGCTCTGACCGGCAGCAATTCTGACATTTGCGGCAGCAAGAGTAAAAGTTGTCGTGGTATTGGTTGTCCCCACCGCAGTGAACAGGCCCACCTTGGACAGCGACGGCGCGGCGGTGTAGGTCAGGCCGGTTGGCGTGCCCGCAGTTGTGACCACCGCAGCGCCGCCATAGGTCGCGGACAAGGTAAACGTCGTAGACCCGTTGGTGGCGATGATGAAGTACGTTGTCGGGTTCGTGTACCCGGTGATGCTGCCGGTGCCGCCGTATGTTCCGCTGATCGCAAGCTGCTGGCCCACCGTCAAAATTACGCCGGAGTTAGAGCAAGAAAATTGGCCAGCCGTGCCGGTAATGGCCACGCCGGTCAGGTAACCAAAGCTGCCCGGAAACGTGCCGTACAGCACCGGCGTATTCACCGAAGAGGTAATGAACCGCAAGTTCTGGCCGGGATGCGCCACCAAGTTGTTGGTGTTGTTGCCGGTGGAGTCGTATGCAATATCAAACTGCCACAAATTGTCATCGCTGGCGGTAAAATTGTTCAGGGTGTAGTTGTACGGCCCCGAACCGCTTCCGCCGCTGCTGCTGGTGACCCACTGCTGCAGGCCGTTGTTGTAGCCGGAGACCACGTAATTGAAGCCGTTGATGGCGGTCATGGCCATGCCACGCGAGATGTTTGTGGCGTTCAAGAAGATGCCGTCGTACCCGCCGATCTTGCGGGGCCGACCGCGTTGGAAGCGGACCCACTTACCGTCAACGTAGCAAGGTGAATCGAACATGGTTCCGTCCCGCTGAATCCCAGCGGGGACCTCCATCGATATGACCTTTGCTGTCATTAGAACAACCCGCCCGAAATTCCGTTGGCCACGTACAGCCCGGTAGCAGAGAACGTCGCCGCCTGTGCGCCGTTGACTGTGACGCCGACGGTGTTGGTGGACGGCAGGTAGAAGCCCGATGTGGTGCTGCCGGTAAAGTTGATGGAGGGGCTGATAGCGGACCCTGCGTTGAAGGTCGTGGACGTAATACTGCTCGACGTTCCCGACGATGCGTTGTAGACGTTGGTTCCGTCGCAGGTTACCGTCAGCGAGGTGCCCTGCGGAATGGCGACACCGGTGCCCGACGCGGTTTTCACCGTGAACGTGTAGCTGCCCGTGGTGTTGTTCGTGATGGCGTACAACTGGACGGTTGGCGGGACAATGATCACCGCATTCGATGTCAGCGTCCCGCCGTACACCTGAATGGTGTTCGCGGCCTGCGCAGAGGTGAGCGTGGTAGTCCCGCCGGTAACCGACAGCGCCAGCGCCGTGTACGCGAACGCATTGGACCGTCCGTAGCCAAAGGTGTTCCACCCGGACCCGTTGGACACAATCACCAAGGATTCGGTCAGTTGGAGCTGCTGATTTGAATTTCCGTCGATGGTGTCCGAACCGGCAGGCGTCAGCGTCAGGATGCCCGTACCGCTGTTTCTGATCATGCAAAACCAGTTTGCGCCGACCGAAGACGCCGATGGCAGCGTGAATGTGCCCGCACCGCTGGACCAGACCAATAGCTGCGCCCTGAGACCGGCATTCAGCGTGGCGCTGGAGTAGTACGTGTTGACGGAGTAGGCTTGGTTGAGAGTGGTGCCGATGGCCAGCAGGCCGTACCCAGCCAGATCCGAGGCATTTGCAGCCGATGTTCCTGTGCCCAGCACCACGTTCGCCCAAGTACCGGCGGGCGTGGAATTGATTGTCAGGTAGATGTACTGGGTGACACCGGAGGCGATGGAGACAATGGTTGTTCCGACTCCGGTGGCCGCGTAGCTGGTGACCGTGAAGGGGTTGGAGCCAATATTGCGCACCAGCACCGTCTGGCCGGGGGATACCTGAGTCGCCGGGGGCAGGATCAGGTACAGGCCCGTGGTGGATGCCGTGACCTCGATGATGTTGGCCGTCGGGATGCCGGTGGTGCCGTTGATGGGCCAATCCAGCAGGGTGTTGGCCGCAATGGTCAACGACTCATAGCTGACCGAGGACGGGTTGATGGTCTGGCCGGTGAACGGGTTGGTGTACGTGGTCATGTTAAGAGTCCTGTGCTACTGCTTGGCGGTCACCGATGCGGAGCTGGTCTTCGGTCTTCAGCGCGGCCATCGCGGCGTCAAACATCTGCGACCACACGGCCAAGCGCGCGTCGTCTTTGAGGAAGGGCGCGGTCTGCTTGAGCGTGCCAAAGAGCAACGCATTGGGCGCGTTGCGGGTAAGCCAATTGGTTTGGTTGCTGGACGACAACGGAGTCAGCCGGGTGTAGCAGAGCGCCTCAAAAGCAAAATTGGCGCTGGGCGTCGGGGCAATGAACCAGTTGTCGTAGTCGTAGTCGGCGTAGTACAGCGGCGTGCCGGTGGCGGTCACGTCGGGCGCGTAGCTGCTGAGGTACTCCAGCTTGCGCAGGTACACCGGCTGCTTTTCACCGCTGGCAAGAGTGAGGGTCATGGATACCGTCTTGCGCCACAGCGCGGGCTTGGCGATCACCGGGTTGCTGGCGGTCATTGTGCCGTCTGCCACGATCATTTGGCCAAGGGTCTTGATGTCCTGCGCGATCTCAAACTCCGCCAGCATGACGGCGGTGGGGATGAAATTGACGACCGCAGCATCGCTACGCTCCAGATACTGGAGCACCAGAGTGCTCAGGCCATCGTAGGTCAGCGCGTAAGCGGTCGTAGCCATTGTTGATCCTTATGCCAGCATCGAGGTAGCAGCCGTCTGCACATGGTCCACACGGGCAAGCCAGCCCTTCAAAAACTTCTGCTGTGTGGGGTTGGTTGTAGCGAGGCCATTATAGAAGCGCTGCTTTTGGTCGGCAAAGTTCTTCAGCAACACAACGGGGTCGGTCTTGGCCACCCGGCCCAGAGTCCCGGAGCCAATAACACCGTCATCAACGGCCCCCACAGCCCGCTGGAGGAACTTTGCGGCTCGGGAGACCCCTGCGTTCACCGCAAAGTCAAAAACGGCGTAATCGACGCCTGCGGGCAGGTCGTCGCACTTCACCAAGTCCCAATACATCTGCTTGTAGAACGGCTTGACCGTCTCCTGCTTCAACGCCTTCATCTCACCCGGCTGGATTGCGCGTTTGAGATACGTGCCCCAAGCGTCGATGGTGACACCTAAATTGGTCTCGCCGCCACGGTCTGCCGGGTCGTTGACGTACCCGCCCTCGGATTGGATGACCTTGGCAAAACAGGCGTCGAAGTTTTCTTTCATTTGATTGGCGTCGAGTTATGGATCATTTCGTCTTTGCGCTGGCTTCCAGCAGACGAGCCAAAATAGAAATTGACCACCTGTTCGGCCTTTGCAGACAGGTAGCCAATTAAAGTGCCAGCCAGTACGGAATCGATAACGGCAAACCCGCCCAGCGTTGCTATCACCACGCCGATAAACGCACTAACAATCAGGATTGCCAGCGATGGCACAAGCATGGATTTGGTTGCAATCTGCATTTCACGCGCAGATTTTCTGTCTTCTACAACCAACCTAGCAAAGTCCAATCCCATCGACTGCGCTTGTTTTTTAAGTTCTAGTTCTGCAAGTTGAATTGCTGCAACTTGCTCAGATGTCAACTTGCCGCTGCTGATAACGTCTTGCACTTGCTCAGGTTCAACACCAATTGCTTTAGCAAGTGCTGCTACACCCATACCAGCAAGCGGCCCAGCCAAGCATGTTGCAATGGTGGGTGCAAGTGTTTTAAGCCATTCCATCTGAACCTCCCACTTTAATTTCGTCCATGTGGCTACCGACCTTCAAACCACTGAGCCATCCAATGAGTCCACCAACGATGGTCTGAAACGCAGGGCCAATAATTTCAAAAATCTTGGTGTTATCCACCTCTTTCACAAACAAGCCGTGGACAAGCGCCCCGATAAGGACAACAACCACGGAACATAGGGTGGCGGTCACCATCATCGTGACCCAATAAATCAACCGGTCTTTAGCGTCCATCACTTTGCCCTTTCCCATAGTTGTTCAATTCTTGCCCGCATGCGCATGGTGTCCGAGCTGCCCATGATCGTGGCCATGTTCGCGTAGATCAGCGTGAGCTGTTCCTTGGTGCAAACCGGACCCGAATCATCTAACCAGTTCCAAGCCTTCTCAAAACGCTCTTTGGGGTCATGGTTGGAATACCCGATGTTCACAAACTCAGATACGCTGCACTCGCGCTTGATCGTCGCGCCGTACACAAAAGCGGCAATCAAAAATACGACTAAGCCGCGCATTCATTTGTCAGCCTTGCTGTCGAGCTTGTCAAAAATCTGCTTCAGAATGGTCTTGACCTCTGCGATGTCCTCGCGGTAGTCGCCCTTGATGACGTAGGTGGTCGGCATCGCGTTGACCTTGTCTTCGAGCTTCTGGATCTGCCGGGTCATGTTGTTCAGGACGTAGGCAGCCAAGAACCCGGCAATCACCACGACGATGTTGAATAGCTGCTGGTTTTCCACGACTACTCCGGCGCAAATTCAACCGCAGGCGCTGTGGCCTCTTTGGCTTCTTTTTGGATGGCTTCCACAAGCTGAAATACTTCTTGGTATGGTCGCGCGCCAAGGTAACCAAGGACGGCGTTCAATAGTGGCGTGGAGATGGCAATTTTGTCGTTCATGCTTGCACCCAAGAAGTAGTGGCTTCATCCCATGTGTACATGCCTTCAGTCGGCATAGCAACAGGTGCTGCCCACTGGCAAGTGTCTTCTACCAGTGTCCAGCTTGGGTATGGCTGTGGAGGGATAAACGCATTCCGGCCTTCATCGTAGGTGTAACCGACACCAGCGTAGTTCTTGCGGATGCGTCCGCTGTAGCTGGTCTGCTTCCAATCGCCACCAAACAGACGTTCACAAAAAGCCGCACCGATGTACTCTTTCTCTGTGCCGTGTGCGTCAGAGGTGTCCTCATTGCCAACCACAATCACTTGCGTGACGATGCCGTTTTCAATCTTTGCAAAGTGTGCCATTACATCTCCAATTCTTCCAAAATCTTGACTGTCCAAATGGTAGGTATAGAGTCCTCAAACGCCTTAATTTTTTCCATCGTTGCGTCTATCTCATCCCATGTTGGGCATGGTCGATCATCGTCCCAGCGCGTGATGGTGCGGTTGCTGATTTCCCATTTGGCGTTAGGGCGCAGCAACTGCATTGCCGTATCTATTCCGTAGAGTTGGTACTTCTTCATGTTAGTTCAGCTTGAGAATAACAATGCCGGAACCGCCAGCGCCGCCATTGCCGGATAATCCCGCGCCACCGCCGCCGCCGCCTAAATTAGTTGTTCCAGCAGAACCATTTGTGCTGCTAGACCCATTTCCGCCGCCGCCCGCACCACCAGTTCCAGCGCCAGCGCCTTCTGAGCCGCCACCACCGCCGCCAGCATAGGTTACTGATGAGCCAGTAATAGATGATGCTGTTCCTGCGCCGCCGTTTCCTCCAGTTGCACTAGTTCCATTTGAGCCTACAGCATTAGCACCGCCGCCACCACCGCCACCATATGCGGCAGATGTTGTCCCAGAGCCTCCTGCGCTTCCTTGACCACTTGTTCCAGAACCTCCAGAACCAAATCCCATATTGCCGCCTGCGCCACCGCCGCCAGAGCCTCCTGTGCTTCCAGCACTTCCAACTCCCGAACTGGAATTAGAAGAACCACCACCGCCGCCGCCTGTAGATGTGATGCTGCTAAAAGTACAATCACCGCCATTACTTCCATTTGCAAAAGCTGAAGTAGAACCAGCACCGCCACCACTAACAGTAACGGTGTACGTTGTGCC
>Ga0181553_10000162_pt1 | contig 51421 bp, 41 predicted proteins | sample 011ome_17_FD_133753 | JGI IMG/M metagenome (GOLD analysis project Ga0181553, IMG submission 133753) | Coastal salt marsh microbial communities from the Groves Creek Marsh, Skidaway Island, Georgia - 011502XT metaG (megahit assembly) | ecosystem: Environmental > Aquatic > Marine > Intertidal...
ACGCGGATGGTGGTATGATATTGAAAAAGGTGACTTTGACAATGATGGAGACATGGATCTAATCGTTGGAAATTTGGGCTTAAACTACAAATATCAAGCGTCAGTGGATAAACCGTTTCGAGTATATTTAAATGACTTTGATAAAAATGCTACGTATGACATAGTTTTAAGTTACAAATCAGATGATACTGAGTATCCAGTTAGGGGAAGACAATGCTCATCTGAGCAAATGCCAGCAATTAAGGAAAAGTTTAAGAATTACAATAGCTTTGCCAGTGCTTCACTAGAAGAAATATACTCGGATCAAATGCTTGAAGAGTCTTTAAAATACGAAATCACCTCGTTTGCAAGTGTTTATTTAGAAAATAAGGATGGCAAATTTATTGCTAAACCCCTTCCCTATCAAGCTCAATTATCAAACATTAACGCCATGGTGGTTAAAGACATTGACAGTGATGGTAATCTCGACGTCGTTCTAGGTGGAAATCTGTATAATGCCGAAGTAGAAACACCTCGAAACGATGCCAGTTATGGGCTTTGGCTCAAAGGAGACGGTAATAACGGATTTAGTGCCCAACTCCCAAGAGAAACAGGTCTAGTAATACGGGGAGATGTAAGAAATATTAAAGCGATTAAAGTAGGAGATGAATCCCATTTATTGGTAGCAAAAAACGATCAAGCACTCCAACAAATTAGAGTTAACTAATGCGATTTCTTTTAGTTGTTTTTTCTGCTATTTGTTTGACGGGATGCATGAATCAGAAATCTCGTCAATTTAAAAATTACCTCATCGGAGATTGGAGAATAGAAAATCCGACCCTTCAATCCGTTATTCGATTTGAAGAAAGCGGCAAGACTACCTATTTTATGAATCGGTACAGTTATCAACTCGATAGTCTTGCACAAATTGGTAAATGGAGCTTAGATGAGATAAGGAAAGGTAAGTACACCGATACCTTTATAGTCAGTATTGACAAACAACCTCAAAAAACTATATTTCAATTCATCGCCATAGATCAGGACAAAATCAAAGTAATTGACGAGCAAGGGCAAACATTTTTTACCCGAATTCAAAAAAATTAATCTTCAAGCTGATTAAACACATTGCCATAGGTGTCAAAGCGAAAGTAATAAGTAAATTCTTGCGCTTCCCCGCTGCTTCCTAGTGTAGTAAATTCCAGTTTTGCAATCTGATCATTTCTATCTGCATATAAAACAAAATGAAGAGGATCAAAGGCTTCAAAATCCCGACTTTTTAATATGGATTTTAAAAGAATCTGCATCAAAGCTCGGTTGACTCTTTGCTGTTCTATTTTGATCTCTAAGTTGTTTTCTACAGGAATTTCATATTCATCTCCGTTTGCCTTTTGCCAAGAAAAAACAAAGTTTTCAGGAGCCACCATAACCTCTTGGGAAAATATAAAATTAAAATTGAGAATGATACCTAAGAGAAATAAAAAACAATATTTCAAGTACATATTAATCATCAAATAAATTTTGATTAAATTTAAGAAAAATATACAATTATAAATTGTATTGTGATGAGAAAGGATTTATGAAGAATTGTACCAAACCATTATACTTATTAGCTCTTCTACTTATTTTTATAGGTTGCTCAAAAGAGGAGGATGAAAAGAAATCTACCAGTTATAAATTAAGAACAGAGGTATGGCCAAGTGATCAAAATGGCAAAATCATACCAAGTCAAGGAAATTACAACCCGTTCAGCATAAAAACCATCTATGCCCGCCCTGAACCCGGCTGGGTTTTTGATCGATGGGAAGGTGCAGTAAGCGGTTCTGAAAACCCAACGGAGGTTTCTTTTTATGATGATCTTGCTATTAGAGCAGTTTTTGAAAAAGATACTTTTAAAATAAGAACTATTGCAGGAGGAAGAGGAAAAGGAAGTGAATTGAATCAACTTTACTATCCTACTGGAATTGCCCTTGACCCCTCTGGAGACCTCTATGTGAGTGATATGTACAATCATCGTATTCAAAGATGGAAACCTGGTGCAACTGTTGGAATTACTGCTGCTGGAGGAAATGGTTTTGGCTACGGCCCCTCTCAACTTGAAGAACCAGGTAAAATTGATATCGACAGTCAAGGAAATATCTATATTGCAGATACTGGGAATAATAGAATTCAAAAATGGGAATACGGAGGACTTACGGGGAGCACTGTAGCAGGAGGAAACGGTATGGGTACCGAATCCAATCAATTGAATAAGCCCTTTGGTATAGCAGTAGATAATTCAGGAACAATCTATATCTCTGAACTTGGAAATCATCGAGTAACAAAGTGGAAAGCAGGAGCATCAACTGGGGAAGTTATCGCAGGAGGTAATGGAGAAGGTAACAAACCAAATCAACTTGCAATTCCAATGGGAATTGCGGTAAATAATAAAGGTGATTTATTTGTAGCAGATACCTATAACCACCGAGTCCAGCTATGGGAAAAGGGAGCTACCAAAGGAAGAACCCTTATTTCAGGGAAAGATTTTAAGGCTGACTCTCAAATCAATTATTTTAGTGGTATTAGTATAGCAAACGAAACAACACTATATATCACTGATTATCAACAACAACGGATCATACAATACAACTTAGACTCAGATACCTTTCAAATTATTATGACGAATGATTCCTTAGAAAACGAAGAAGACAAACTCTCACAACCCTATCAGACAGTAGTGGATACTATGGGAGATCTTATCATTGCTGATGCTAAAAAGAATCGCATTCAAAAAAGAAAAATCGAAACTGAATGAAAGGAAAATATCAGGGAAACTCTGGTTTTAAATCCTACAAAATTTTTCCCTATTCTTTATTTCTTATGCTAAGTATATTTTTTTCGTGCTCAACAGATCTACAATTGAATAAAAATAATTTAAATCTCGAGTCAAGTGCGTATTTGATTCAACACGCTCAAAATCCCATAAATTGGCAACGCTGGAACCAAAATCTTTATAGTAAGTTCAATACAGATGATAAATTACTTGTAGTCAGTATCGGCTATTCCAGTTGTCATTGGTGTCATGTAATGGAAAAAGAAACCTTTGAAGATAAAGAGGTGGCCAATTATATGAATGATAATTTTATCAGTATCAAGGTTGACCGAGAAGAAAATCCTGAAATTGACAATATTTATATGACTGCTACTCAGATGATGACAGGGAGTGGTGGGTGGCCATTGAACGTAGTTTGCTTACCAGACGGCAGACCTGTTTATGGAGGGACCTATCACACAAAAGAACAGTGGCTGGAAGTCTTGGGTAAAATTCAAAAACTATATGTAAACGATAAAAGCCAACTCTATGGATTCGCTGAAAAAGTAGAAAAAGGGATTCAAGAGGTCAACCGCTTTGAATACACCAAAGAAACTGAAGCTTTTGAAACCGAAATGCTTCAGAATGAGATGGCCTTATGGTCCAGCATATGGGATACGATTAACGGAGGCGAACAGCAAAATCAAAAGTTTATTACCCCTGTAAAGTTCAATTATATTCAACAATACCATTACCTCAATAAAGACAAAAAAATAGGCGAATATTTAGATCAAACGCTTGAAAACATTGCTTTGAGTGGTATCGTTGATCATCTTGAAGGAGGATTTTACCGATATACTGTTGATCCCGAATGGAAAATTCCTCATTTTGAAAAAATGCTTTACGACAACGCGCAATTATTGACACTTTTTTCAAATGCGTATAAGGAGTTTAAAAAGCCTCTTTTTAAATCGACTGTGTACTCAATTTTTGACTTTTTACGTAACCGAATGAAAAATAGTCAAGGAGCTTTTTATTCTGCGATCGATGCGGATAATGATCAAGGAGAAGGTCGCTATTACGTCTTTAATGCGGAAGAAATTAAAACTGTTGGTGATGAAGACCTTAACTTACTTCAAGACTATTATCAAATCGACTTAGACAAGCCCTTTGAAGAAGAGTATTATCATTTGAGAAAATCTACTGACTTAAATACTCTTAGTCTAAAATACAAATTAACAGAAAAGCAACTAAACGAAAAGAGAGCAGATTGGGAAAACCAATTTGCAGCTTTAAAAAACGAAAGAGAATTCCCTTTAATCGACAATAAAATTATCACCTCATGGAATGCACTAACGGTTTCGGGCTTACTAAATGCATATGGTGCATTTGATGATGACCGCTTTCTCAAACAGGCCAAACAAACCTTTACTTTCATTGAAGATCATTTGATTAGAAGGAAAAAGTTAATGCATACATTTCAAGCGAATGAAGCGAAGATGGAAGCCAATCTAGAGGACTATGCCTTTACAATCAAAGCAGCTCTAGATTTATATCAAAATACAGGGGGCCAAGCCTATTTGGATCGAGCAGTCCAACTGACTCAAACTGCCATAAAAAACTTTGAAACTGATGAAAATCCATTTTTTACTTTTACCGAAAACCCTGTTTTGTTCTCTGAAATCATTTCTGTAGATGACAACGTCATTCCCTCAGCCAATGCTATTATGGCTGAAAATCTATGGGTATTAGGACAACTAATTGAAAATGAAGACTTCACTACTAAAGCAAAAAAAATGCTAGATGGGGTTGTTTCTTATTTTAGTGAAGGAAGAGGAAGTGATTACAGCCAATGGGCACAACTGCTGGCGAAAGAAGCTTACTCTTACAAGGAAGTAGTGATTGTTGGAGCAGAGGCTCAAAAAACGAGCCGAAATCTTCAACAGCATTACCTCCCTAACGTCCTTTTCCAAATCAGTGAAAAAGAAAGTGAATTACCTCTTTTAAAAGACCGCTATTTTGATGAGGAAACCCTTATTTACGTCTGTGAAAACAAAGTGTGTCTAAGGCCAACTAAAACGGTTGCTGAGGCATTAAAACAAATCAATAATTAAGCAATAACCCCTGAACCCAATAGTTCATTTCCTTGATACCAGGCAACAAATTGACCTGAAGTAATGGAAGATTGTGGAGTATCAAATAATACATACAACCCCTCCTTTGTTTGGTAAAGTCGCGCTTTTTGCAAAGGCTGTCGATAGCGAATACGAGCTCTTACCTCCAACGTCTCTCCATCAGAAATCGATAAATCTCTTCGAAGCCAATGTATTTCTGAAGAGTCAACCTTAAGTGCTTCCCGAAAAAGACCTGGATGTTGCTTTCCTTGACCTACATAAATAGTATTGTTTTCTACGTCAGTATCAATCACAAATAGAGGCTCAACCATTCCTCCTACCCTTAAGCCTTTTCGCTGACCAATAGTAAAAAAGTGAGCACCCTCATGTTCTCCTACCAACACGCCTTCTTCAGGGAGGTAGTAATTTTTTAGAGACTGCTCATCCAAAGTCTTTTTATGAGTTTCATTATACTTTTCTAAATCTGCAGGAATTTCAATTATCTCTCCTTTTTTGGGTTTGAGTTGCTGCTGTAAAAAATCAGGAAGACTGACTTTTCCGATAAAACAAAGTCCTTGGGAATCCTTTTTATCTGCTGTGACTAAATTTTGAGCGGCGGCAATTTTTCGAACTTCTGCTTTAGCGAGCTGTCCTATTGGAAAGAGAACTTTTGAAAGTTGCTCTTGTGTCAATTGACATAAAAAATACGATTGATCTTTAGTCTTGTCTTCTCCTGCCAATAATTGGTGTACCTCTAGCCCGTCTTCTGATAGAAAATGGCTTTTTTGACAATAATGCCCTGTGGCTACATAGTCTGCACCCAATGAGAGTGCAATTTTTAGGAAAACATCAAACTTGATCTCTCTATTACACAATACATCTGGGTTGGGGGTTCTCCCTTTGGCGTATTCGTCAAACATATAATCGACTATGCGCTCTTTGTATTCTTTACTTAAATCTACAGTTTGGAAAGGAATACCGAGTTTTTCAGCCACCAACATGGCATCGTTACTGTCTTCCATCCATGGACACTCATTTGAGATGGTTACGGTCTCGTCATGCCAATTTTTCATAAACAGACCTATAACATCATAGCCAGCCTCTTTAAGCAAATAAGCTGCAACACTGGAATCTACTCCACCAGAAAGTCCTATGACTACCCTTTCTCTTTTCATCTTTGCAAAGATAAGCAGTACTTTAAACTTCTAAAACTTTGAAAGAATTAGTTTGAACGAGTTAAATATTTTAAATAATTCTTACTTAAGATTTTTTTTAAAACTGTTTTAGAAAGAGCAAGTCCCTTGGTCTGCTGCTTTCTAAGCACCATAGAATCCTGTTTCGTTAAATAGTCGAATAAAAGCTGGTATCGCTCTTCTAAGTTCTTAGCCTCAGCTAGTAGTTCTTCCGAACTTTTTTGTTCTTCCGCTTCTCCAGTCCCATAATCTGTTCCAAACAAAATACGATCCTGATACTTATCAAAAAAATTTCTAACCTTATCCGAATCCTGCATGGCTAAATCACCAAAACGAGCACCCAACTCTACACTTAAATTAGGATAAGCCTCCAATCGCTGAGCAACCGCATCAATATCATTGGACATGCTTAAAATATGAGCAGCGATGATTTTTAAATCAGGGTTATTTTTTACCCATTGATCTCGAGCGCTAATGATAGTCTCATAAGAAGGGATTTCGGAAAAATTGTAAGCATGGTATTGAGGGTTGTTTTTATAGTAATTATAATGTGGATTGTTTGGATCCTCTAATGGACGCCAAGCTTGCTCAGGGTCAGCAATATGAGCGAGAACTGTAATCTCATTTTCGACTAAAAAATCCCATATTGGATTTAACCTCTGATCGTCTATCTGAATGTAATTCCCTTTTGAATCCTTAGTAACCATTCCAAAGTTCTTCCAAACTTTTACCATACGAGCACCTTGAGCTATATTGCTTTTTAACTGTGCAATAGTTTTATCGATATAATCAGGACTATCAATACCCTTAGCAGTAAAGGTTGTACACAAGTAAAAAAGCTCTGGTAAGAGCTCATAATGAGTCAAGTAATTATCAAAATTTTTAACAATACTGTCTCCTTGCTCAATTGCAACATCAACCAACATGGCTTTCATATTCCATCGCTTAAAAAAATTGGGGAGATAACTTCGAGGATATTTATAGTGGGCGTGTACATCAATTTTACGGAGTTGTTTTAAATCTTTTTCACTGACTAGATTTGATGAAACCTTTGCTTGCTGACAACCAATTAAACAAAAGAATAATAACAACCAAATTTGATAAAACAACTCCCGAAAACCTATAAAAAAATTCATAACGATAAGATTAAGTCTATTAAATTTAAGTAAAATAACCAATAATTGGTCAATATATACGTCATACTATACCTATTTTCAGTCAGAAAAAACTATTAAAGGAGCAGTTCCCCCTCAATGTAGATACCTATTCTATGGGTGCGTACCTGAACTGGACTGATACTATCTAGATTTATTTGAATTTTCATCAATTTACTCGACTCTAGGGGCATGTGACAACTCACACAATCGAAAGAATTTTCAGACAATACAGTTCTATGTTTTGGGTTTGGGTGACATTCTACACAGCTTGCATTAAATTTAAGCATACTTTGTTTTTCATTCGAATGAGGATCATGACAGGTCATACAATCCATCTCTTCTGAATTGATGAAACAGGGACTTCTAAGAAGTAAGCCAACCTGATTAGAGTGAACATCAGGTTCATCCGTCGTTTCAGAGGTTAAATATTGATTTAACGCATCTCCTGGAGTGAATGAAAAAGCAGGTTTATTAATGTTTTTTCCAACTCCAGCATGACATAACGCGCACATATCAATTCTTTGTTGTTGATTAAAAGTAGAATAAGAAATGATATTTCTTCCAATACTATCGGTAGGATTTTCTCGATGGTACTTAACATGATCTATCACTTCACCATGACATCTTTGACAATCAATCCCAAACACTGTATTCTCTTTGTTATATCGATTCGTCGGGATAGGGCTTTGCCAATTTTCTGATTGGCTAAATGTTGTGTGGCATTCTAAACATCTGGGGAAAATGGGTCGTAAAGATTGGAAATAAGATGGATATCCAGGGCTGTTAATCCACTCTGAACTAGGTTTATAATGGGATCCTTGAAGCTGAAATAAAGAACTTCCCTCCCAACCTAAAAATGAGTTTCCAATTTTATTCCCAGAACCAATACTAATATCTAATGATTTTATAAAAAAAGGTCTTAGGTAGGGCGGTTTATAAGCCTCTTGAAACAAAGTATCTCTCTTAGATGAAAAAATTAAGCGAGTCTCGTCTCTTAAATCAAAAGAGTTCCTCCCTGAGACTAAAAAAGGAAGAATATTTGATGAATTAAGCTTGGAAGAAGTCAACCAATGAGACGTTTTCATATGCGCATTGACCAGATCTAAATGACATTGAGTACAACTTTCCATCCCAATGTAAACAGTCCCGTTAGGATGTACACCAAGTGGTTCGATAGGTATATAATCCGTAGTAAATGAATTGCACCCAATTAAAAATACAGTAATACCAAGTCCACAAAGAAAGCTTAAACGCATATCTTTTTTGATTTAAAGATAATCAAAAGGAAAGGAAGTGACCTTTACTTCTTTCTCGCATTCTTTTGCTTTTCAGCTTCTTCCATTGCTTTTTGCAAACGAGCTGAAAATCCTCCTGATTTTTTAGGCTTCTTTTTATTCTCCTCAATTTTAGCGTGGATTTTAGTATCGTCAATGATGTAATTTTTGATTACTAACATTAAAAAGATGGTCAAGAGGTTTGAAACAAAATAATACAAACTCAATCCACTGGCGTAATTGTTAAAAAAGAACAGCATCATCAAAGGCATCAAGTAGATGATAATCTTCATGTTTGGCATCCCCGGCTGCTGGGGCATGGGCTGCTGACCTGTGGTCATACGCGTATAAAAGAATATAGCAACGGAGGCTAAAATTGGAAATAAACTAACGTGATCTCCATAAAAGGGAATATTAAATCCAAGATCCAAAATAGAATCGTAAGACGATAGATCGTCTGCCCATAAAAAAGACTTGTCTCTCAATACAAATGCGACTGGGAAAAAAGAAAACAAAGCGTAGAAAACAGGGAGCTGCAATAGCGCAGGGATACAACCCGACATGGGGTTTGCTCCAGCTCGAGAATACAAACTCATCGTCTCCTGCTGACGCTTTACAGCATCGTCTTTATACTTGTTGTTAATTTGCTCAATATCTGGACGCAAAACCTTCATTTTAATCTGAGAAACATACGATTTATAGGTTACAGGTGACATTGCCAACCTAACAATAATTGTCATCACTATGATGGCAATTCCGTAAGAGAGGAAAGAGGATAAAAATTCAAAGAGCGGTAAAAAGATCATGCGGTTGATCCATCCAAAAATACCCCACCCCATAGGTATTGAAGTTTCTAAATCACCCTCCAATTTTTTGAGTGCTTTATAGTCGGTAGGACCGTAGTAAAACTTTAAATTAGAATTGAGTTCTCCACCTGAATTAAGCGCATAGGTCGTGGTAAAAGATTTAGTAAATCGCTCATTTAAAGATGCTTCCCCTGAAAGGTCTGTAGAGGTGATTTTTGCCTCATCTATGGACTGATCTGGTATCATAATAGCACTAAAGAAGTGCTGACGATAGGAAATCCAACGAAGGTCTTGTCGCGTTTCCTTGTCATCGCCACTTAAGGATAGATAATCGACACGATCATCTTCATATCCGAAAGTAAATTCGGTATATCTATTTTCGTAGTCTATACTTCTCGAATTTCTAAAAACATCCGTTTTCCAGTACAGTTCAGGAGCAACTGAAGTATTCAACAGGCTACTCATGCCCACAGTCTTAACTGAAAAAGAGAACATATGTCCATTTTTTGGAAAACTGTATAAAAATGAAATATACTGCTGTAAGTTTAAAGCAGCTCTCATTTCAACCTGTATGGCTTCAGCCCCATCGCGTACAATCGGATTAAAAAACATATCCCGTGTATTCAATACACGACCATCAAGGGTATTTAATTGGATGTTAAAATCTGTATTTCCTTCATTTATTAGAGGTAGAGGTTGATCTTCATAGTTCTCAAAAGCATTTAACGTCAACTTTGAAATTTGACCTCCTTTTGGATTGAGTACTATTGTCATCTGCTCTGTCTCAAGATTTACTGGAGCGAGTTCACTAGCAACAAATAAACTTCCCAAATCACCATAAGCAGCTACTTTTTGCTGTTGAACAATAGAATCGTTTTGAATAGGAGCAGCCACAGTAGTGTTACTTTGTGGAACTGTTTGCTCGGTAGTAGTGCTTTCAGGCTCAGCTTCGGCAGGACCGTTACGGTAGAGCATCCATGTTAAAATCAATGCTATGAGTATAAACCCAATAAATTGATAAGGATCGAATTTTTTTTCTTCCATAATAAAATCTTAATTACTTCTTAGCTTTTTGCATCAAACTAGCTTGTACAAAAGCTACAAATAAAGGGTGAGGATCCGAAACTGTACTTTTATATTCTGGATGGAATTGTACTCCAACAAACCAAGGGTGATCATTGTATTCAATAATTTCAACCAAACCAGTTTCAGGATTTGTTCCAGCTATGATAAAATTTTCATCAAAAATGCGATCTGCAAAATCGTTGTTAAACTCATAACGATGACGGTGGCGTTCAGAAACTGTTTTTTTCTGATAAGCAGCTGCAGCTTTTGATTCAGCCTGTAGCTCACAATCCCATGCTCCTAAGCGCATAGTTCCTCCCTTTTTAACAATACTCTTCTGAGACTCCATCAAATCAATGACAGCCTCATGGCAATCCGTATCCATCTCGGTTGAATTGGCCTTAGGAATTCCAACATGATTTCGCGCATATTCAATTACTGCCATCTGCATTCCCAAACAAATTCCAAAAAATGGAAGTTTGTGTGCTCGCGCGTGGGCAATAGCGCTAATCTTACCCTCTATTCCTCGTTCTCCAAAACCAGGGGCAACTATCAATCCGTGAAGTCCATCCAATTGCTTTGCCACATTTCCTTCTTCAAGATGTTCCGAATGAATGCTTACTACCTCAATTTCAGTTTCATTTACAGCACCTGCGTGAATTAAAGATTCTAAAATAGATTTGTAGGAATCTTGAAGTTCAACGTATTTCCCAACCAAACCAATTTTTATTCTGTGTTTTGGATTTTTAAATTTATCTAAAAAAACGTTCCAAGGTTTTAAATCAAGGGGCTTTTTTGGGGTCATTTGTAGTTTTTCCAAAACTACCTTATCCAGACCCTCATCTCTCATTTTGAGGGGTACATCATAAATGGTATCCACATCAATAGACTGTATAATGGATTCTGATTTTACATTACAGAATAAAGCCAATTTTTCTCTGAGCTCAGTAGAAAGTTCGTGTTCTGTTCTACACACAATAATATCGGCAGAAATTCCACTTTCCATAAGTGCTTTAACAGAATGTTGAGTAGGCTTGGTTTTTAATTCACCTGCAGCAGCCAGATAGGGTATCAATGTCAGGTGAATGACAAGCGCATTTTCCTTTCCTAAATCCCAAATCAACTGACGTACAGATTCTATATAAGGCAATGATTCAATATCCCCTACTGTTCCTCCAATTTCAGTGATTACAATATCGTATTCTCCTGATTCCCCAAGCAGTTGCATCCGCTCTTTAATCTCGTTTGTAATGTGTGGAATGACTTGAACTGTTTTGCCTAGAAATTCTCCTCTACGCTCCTTTTCAATAACACTTTGGTAAATTCTACCTGTCGTCACATTATTAGCTTGAGAGGTTTTTACATTTAAAAATCGTTCGTAATGCCCCAAATCTAAATCAGTTTCAGCTCCATCATCAGTTACGAAACACTCTCCGTGTTCATATGGATTTAAAGTACCGGGGTCCACATTGATATAGGGGTCAAATTTTTGTATGGTAACCTTAAAGTCTTGAGCCTGAAGAAGTTTAGCCAGTGAGGCTGCAATGATTCCTTTTCCTAATGAAGAAGTTACCCCTCCTGTAACAAAGATATATTTGGTGTTGGACATCCGGTTGATTTAGTTCTTGCTTACCGGACTCAAATTTACAAAATCAATGGGAACTTCAAGGCTTCTCATTCTATTCTTTTATTTCAAAGATTTCATATCCGCGATGCTGTAAAAGAAAAAGAGCCGAATTAATATAAGAACCGTTTGTTTGAGGTTGATATAAGAATCGATTAGATCGGTACTGGGTTTCTCCTAACTCTAGCGAACTTTCCAAATCTTTGGCTACGGCAATTCTCAAAATTAAATCCATTACCAAGTCATATGCGCGAAGTGATTCTTTATTTGGAGGCTTACCATACAGATTTTCATAAGTTTCGATGAATTCTGAGTCGGAAGAATAATCAAGAGGCTTAAAGCCTACTGGATAGGTAAACTGAATTCCACCCAACATTTTTCGGGACAAATTCTCATTATCATAAACATTGCTTCGATAGGTGGTAAAAACTTGTACTTCTCGTTCAGCAGAGTTTTGAGCATTAAACTGAGATAGCGCATTGGCAATCAAAGGAAAAGATTGAGTTTCTAAAATCACTTTGTTTGGCAAGGAATCGATGAGTAAAGAATCTGCAAGCTCTGGAAGGATATAATCCCCCTTTTCAGGACGTAAGCTAATTGCCCAAGGGAATTGGGCTCTCAATTTTTTCTCAATCGATCGATTTAATGAGTCTGCGACAATTACCACGTGTTGAGTGCTGTCTATGACCCGCTCTAGATAGTCGTACATTTTAGCCCTTAAAGTAGCTGGCCGAGTAATCGACTGATAAACATTTTTTCTGAAAACAACCGGATTAGAAGATAGCGGAGCAATTTTCGGAATCTTAATAAGTTCTTTTTTGTTTGACACATAATCGAAGTTGGCCGGAATCAATGGACCAACAATAAAATCTGTTTGAGTTGCTGCCAGCTGATCACTAATCTCGTCAAGCTTTGCATAGCTGTTTTCAGTATCAAAGGTGTTGAGTTCAACCAATATTCCTCTTTCTTTAGCTTGTTTTAAAGCAAACAATACACCCGTGTAAAAATCTAGGGATAAAGTATGCAAGTTACGATCTTGCAATAGGCGTTTGGTATCTTCTATCGAATCAAATTCAATTTCATTGACCTTAAAAGGTAACAACAAGTAGAGATTGATATCCGTTTTTTTAAATACGGAATCGGCCAAATTGACTCGTTCAACCAATAAATCATTTTCGATGATAAAATCACCACTCTGTTCCCCTGGTATCTTTAAAATCATCCCTGCCATCAGTCCAGTCTCCTTTAAATTTGGATTTAAAGAATCTAAGGTTGCGTGATCTACTCCCAATTTCTTTTCAATTCGGTAAAAACCTTCTTTAGGAAGTACTTTGTAATAGTTGAAAAGGGAATCCCTTTCTGGAATGACCTCTTGGATAGCAGCTTGAGGAATTCTAATTTTTTGTCCGATTTTTAACCCCTCTCTAATTTCAGGATTAAGCGAATCCAAAATTTTGATGGTTGTTTTGTATTGATAAGCCAAACGCCACTTGGTTTCCTTAGGAGCAACTTCATGCAAGCTGAAGCTTAGGGTGTCTATTGTAGTTTCTTGTCTCTCTGTTTCGACCACTTTTTCCTGATTTGAATAAACAGGAATTCTCAAATTCATTCTTCTTCTAATTCCAAATCGTTCAACAGAGGGATTGTATTCTTTGAGCTGAGCTTCATCAATACCGTATTTATTAATGATAAGTTCCAGAGTCTCTCCTTTCCTTACCTTATGAGTAGTAAATGATACAGGGGTCTGAGCTACTGAAAAGAAGCTTCCTAAAAAGAGAAAAACGATAAAAACAAAAAGACGGATTTGTTTCATGAGTATTAGATTATCAAAAACTATTCCCATTCAATTGTTGCTGGGGGTTTTGAACTGATATCATAAACTACGCGGTTCACCCCTTTGACATTATTAATAATTTCATTGGACATTTTTTGCAGGAATGCATAGGGTAAATCGACCCAATCTGCAGTCATACCATCTGTTGATTGTACTGCTCTTAAGGCAACGCAATTTTCATAAGTTCGTTCATCTCCCATTACTCCAACACTATTGATGGGTAAAAACATTGCTCCTGCCTGCCAAATTTGATCATACAACTCCCATTTTTTGAGCCCTTCTATAAAAATGGCATCTACATCTTGCAGCATACTTACTTTTTCACGGGTGATTTCACCTAAAATTCGAATTGCCAGACCTGGACCTGGGAAAGGGTGTCTTCCTAAAAGAGCAGCATCCATACCCAAACTCTTTCCAACTCGCCTGACCTCATCTTTAAAAAGCATACGTAACGGCTCTACCAGATCGAGTTTCATAAAGTCTGGCAGCCCTCCTACATTGTGGTGGGATTTAATAGTAGCCGAAGGACCATTTACAGAGATGGATTCAATCACGTCAGGATAAATAGTTCCTTGACCTAACCAGCGCACTCCTTCTACTAGATGGGCTTCGGTATCAAAAACATCAATAAAGGTTTTACCGATAATTTTTCGTTTGGTTTCAGGATCCGAAACCCCTTCTAAGGCGTCGAGAAACTGATCGGAAGCATCCACACCTTTGATGTTTAGTCCCATGCCTTCATATTGCTGCAAAACTTGTTCAAACTCATTCTTTCGCAACAAACCGTTGTTTACAAAAATGCAGTTGAGTTGCTTGCCAATGGCTTTGTGCAATAACATGGCAGCTACTGAAGAGTCAACACCCCCTGAAAGTCCCAATAAGACTTGGTCGTCTCCTACTTTTTCTTTCAATTCAGCTAGGGTCATATCCACAAAAGAATCCGGAGTCCAATCTTGTTTGACGCCTGCAATATGTACCAAAAAGTTTTCAAGCACTTGTTTTCCATCTGTAGAATGGTATACCTCAGGATGAAATTGAATGCCATAAGTAGGCTCTCCATTTAATTTGTAGGCTGCATTTTCAACGTCTGAAGTACTCGCTAAACATTCCGCATTTTGAGGTAAGTTGAGGATGGTGTCTGCATGACTCATCCAAACCTGACTGTCTGTGGGCACCCCTTTGAAAAAAGCATCTTCAGCATTAACATATGACAAATTCGCTCTTCCATATTCTCGCTTATTGGAGGGACTAACCTGTCCACCAAAAAAGTGTGCTAAATATTGAGCGCCATAGCAAACCCCTAAGAGGGGTAATTTCCCCTTAATGGCTTCCAACTCTGGATGTGGAGCGTCGTCAGCTCTTACTGAAAATGGGGAGCCTGACAGTACAACGGCTTTAAATTCAGTAATGTGCTTAGGAGGGTTGTTAAAGGGGTGGATTTCACAGTAAATAAACAGTTCGCGAATACGGCGTGCTATTAATTGAGTGTACTGTGATCCAAAATCTAGAATGAGTACTTTTTCTTGCATGGGCAAAAATACGATTTAATCCTTGCTGTAAAAACTAGCTGGGGAAATTATTCAACATCTTGCTGTTAATATTCGAGCAAAACAAAATCTGGATTTAAAGGATCTAATACCTCAATTAATTCTGGAATAAACTCAGAACCTAATTCCATATAAAAACTCGAAAAATTCAGTACCCGCTCTTGAAGATTATCGTTTGGAAATAATTGCTCGTGAAGAAGGACCAATCTTTCTACCTCGTCTTTCAAAACCCGCTTTTGGGCTTTTAACAATCGTTTTTCCAAATGCTTGATTCCTTTAAGTTGCTTTGTCTGTTGGGCTTCAACAGCACCTTGAAAAGAAGCATCAGTTTTTTTGACCAGTTGCTGTAAACTATCAAACTGCTTCTTAAGTTGCTCTTTTAAAGGAGAAAGGTCTAGGTCTATATTACTGATTTGTCTTACTTTTTTATTGAGTAGCGCATTGCGTTTCAAAAATAAATCAGGAGTTTCCAAATTCAGCTTTTCAATTTTCTTAGCCAGCTTTTTAGAATACAACAAAGCTGAATTCCTTAATAAAAGCATTGGAAAGGGAAGGCCAAAATGTTCAAAGGTAGAAGTCAGCTGAAACCAATAAGCCAATTCTCCTCCTCCTCCAATATAACAGAGGTTTGGTAAAATACACTCTTGATATACTGGGCGAAGAATTACATTAGGGGAAAATCGCTCGGGGTGAGTGTCTACCAATTTTATAAATTCAGCTTTTGAAAAAGACTTCTCAGTTCCATGTAAATGAAAAGTACTTTCGTTTTTTTCAATACGGTATCGTCCGTTGGGAGTCAAATAAAAAAGATTGATTTCCCTTGGGTTTACCTGAGGGGTGTAGGAGGTATTGTACCCTTTTTTTATATCCTCTACCTGAGAATTAACTGCTTTAAAGGATGGATTAACCTGGAGTTCTTCTTTCAGTATGGGTTTAAAAATTGATTTGAGGGCTGGGTGTTGTGGTTCGATTACTATCAATCCATACTCACCAAAAAGAATGTTCACTAAACGCAAAGTTGCTTCTGATAAGTTTTTAGATTTTAAATAGGATTCATCAATCCATTTCTTAAGCTGCTTAGCGTTAGTACTCTCACCCAAATGTTGCTTAAACAGGTCAAGGGCGGGCTGCAAATCCTCTAAAGACATTTCTCCCACCGCTCCTGCAGCCTCTCTAGGCCACCGAATACTCTTATCTTGATAGCGAAAGGAACTGATTTCTTCAAAATCGTGATCTTCACTCGCCATCCAGTAAACTGGAACAAAATCTGATTTAGGATACGTTTCTTTTAAACGTTTACAAAGATTGATGGTGCTGATGATTTTATACAAAAAATACAGTGGCCCAGTCATCAAACTCAATTGGTGTCCTGTAGTTATCGTAAACGTATTTTCTTTCTCTAATAGCTTTAAGTTTTTAACCACCGCTTTTGAATGGGTGATGGAGGAGTATTGTGCTTTTAGAGTCTCAACTAAAATTTTACGATGCGTATCTGGATAGCTTTCTTTTTTAAGTGCTATTTGCTTTTTAAAGTTCTCAACGGAAGGGTACAAACCATAAAATGGCTTCAGCTGTTCCGCTTGATCCAAATAGCTCGTTATAAGTTTAGAAAAACGCTTGGTCTCTTCAAATGAAATAAACTTCTTTTGCATGCATCCGTTTGTGTAAAGATATTCGTTTTTAAGAAAAAAAAATATAGTTCACCTAGAAAGCGTATTTTAGACTAAAAATAAATTTAATGATACGTATTTTATTCTCAGTTTTTGCTTTACTCTCTCTAATCTCTGTTCAATCACAAGCCCAATCCCCTGATGAGTTTTTGGGTTATGAATTAGGTTCTTATTTTACACGTCATCATCAAGTGGTGGATTATTTTCAAATGTTGGAGGAAAGTTCTCCCCAATTAAAATTACAAGCCTATGGTAAAACAAACGAGGGTCGGTTACTCCAATTGGCTTTTATCTCTACTGAGGAAAACCTTAAAAATCTGGAATCCATTCGCACTGCTCATTTACAGAATAGCGGTGTAATTCCAGGCCCGAAAAACAATGATAAAGCTGTAGTTTGGCTAAGCTATAATGTCCACGGTAACGAGTCTTCAAGTACCGAAGCTGCAATGAAAACTGCATACGCCTTAATAACAAAATATTCAGATTGGCTAAAAGATACTGTCGTGATTATTGATCCTTGCATTAATCCAGACGGAAGAGATCGCTACGTCAACTTATACAATCAAATAAAAAGTACTCCAAACGACACCCAACCTTTTACTCGGGAACATAGAGAAGGTTGGCACAATGGAAGGACAAACCATTACAGCTTCGATTTAAACCGTGATTGGGCTTGGTTAACACAAGTAGAATCACAGCAACGCATCAAAAAATACAACCAGTGGCTGCCTCATATACATGTTGATTTTCACGAACAAGGAATAAATAGTCCCTACTACTTTGCTCCTGCGGCAGAACCCTTACACGAAATCATAACCCCGTTTCAAAAAAAATTTCAAGATATAATCGGTAAGAATCACGCCAAGTATTTTGACAAGCAGGGATGGTTCTATTTTACTAAACAGCGTTTCGACTTATTGTATCCAAGCTATGGAGATACCTATCCTACATTCTTAGGCGCAATTGGTATGACCTATGAACAAGCTGGTGGCGGACGTGCAGGACTTAGAATAGAAAATGATGAAAATATTACCCTCACCCTAAAGGATCGTATAGAACACCATTACACTACTGGGATTTCAACTGTTGAAATTGCCGCTTTAAATAAAACTGCACTTAACGAAAATTATCAGCAGTTTTATCAAAATGAAACTTTAAAGTTTCAAAATTTTGTTTTGGAAGGGCATGCTGATAAATTAAATGCATTGAACACATTACTGGACAAACACGATATTCAAAGTTACCGTTTGACTAAAGATGTTACAGTCAAGGGATACGATTATCAAAAACAGAGAAATGCTTCTACTTCATTTTCTTCAGATGCACTGGTCGTTCCGACCAATCAACCCAAAGGGAAAATGGCACAAGTTCTTTTAGAACCACAAACTAAACTAAACGATTCATTAACCTATGACATAACCTCTTGGTCCTTACCTTATGCCTTTGGATTAAAAGCTGTAGCAACAAAATCAACCCTAGAGTATTCGCCTTATACCATTGAAAAGTTAAGTGATTTGACTCTTCAAGAGGATATGTATGGTTATGCATTGGAATATAAGAGTTTAGAAGATGGTAAGTTTTTATCAGCACTTTTAAAAGAAGGTTTAGGTGTTCGTTATAATCAAGTTCCCATAACAAATAGTGGCAAAGCTTGGGGTCGGGGAAGTTTATTTATACTTAAAGGTGACAATCAAAAAAAACCAAACCATTTAGAAAAACTAGCTCAACTTGCTGCCACGTTTAATCGAAAGTTAACTCCCATAGAAACCGGATATTCTTCTTCAGGACCCGATCTTGGTGCAGCCCAACTTGAACTGATTAAAGCACCTCGCATAGCCTTATTACGATCTGATAATGCATCAAGCTATAACTACGGAGAGATATGGCATTTCTTTGAACAGGTATTGAATTATCCGCTGATACAGCTTGACAGCAGTCGATTAACTTCGGCACTTGAGCATATTGACCAACTCATAATTCCAAGTGGTTATTACAATAAATGGAACCAGACTAACGCTAACGACCAAGCATTGCTTGATTGGATCAATAAAGGAGGAAAAATCATCGCACTTGCTGGAGCACTTGATCATTTTGCAGATACAGATCCTTTTAAACTGCAAAAGAAAGAAAATGAAGAACTTGATACTACCGAAATTCCATACGGTGATCGGTCTAGAAACGAAATCAGTCTCATGACCACAGGGAGTGTATTTGAGGCAAGCCTCGATCAGTCGCATCCCTTAAGTTTCGGTCTAAATCGATACCATACGCTAAAATTAAATGAGGATGCTTATGAATTCTTAGAGAACGGCAGTAATGCGCTTACTCTAGGAAATAATGCAAGGGCTGTAGCTGGTTTTATTGGATTTAAAGCCATTGAAAATCAAAACAAGTCTTTGTTGGTTGGTGAAGAAAGAAAGGGACGTGGTAAGTTGATCTATTTTGTTGACAATGTTCTTTTTAGAGGGTTTTGGTATTCTGGTAAAATGGCATTTACCAACGCACTCTTTTTCTAAAGGACAAGTCTGAGACTTTACACTGGTGTACCAATCAGGTCGTAATCTGAAGCCCCAGTAACCAAAACTTGGATAAACTCTCCCTGCTTTAGGTAGTGTTTTGTAGCATCTATCAGTACTTCATTGTCAACATCAGGTGAATCCATAAAAGTTCTACCTATGTAGTGGTTCCCTTCTTTTCTATCGATCAGACAACGAAAGGTTTTTCCCACACAACTTTGATTGTGCTCCCAAGAAATTTGAGATTGGATTTCCATGATTGCATTGGAGCGCTGTTGTTTGACTTCTTCTGACACATCATCTTTCAATTGATGAGCATGCGTATTTTCTTCATGGCTGTAAGTAAAACAACCCAAACGCTCAAAGCGCATGGTTTTTACCCAGCGTTTAAGAGTTTCAAAATCTTCTTCGGTTTCACCTGGATAACCCACTATCAGTGAAGTCCTCAATACTATACCAGGAACTTCTTCCCTAAACTTTTGCAGCAAAGCAGTTGTTTTGGCTTCAGTGGTTCCTCTGCGCATAGACTTAAGAATTGGGTCAGCTATATGTTGCAAAGGAATATCCAAATAATTACAGATTTTATCCTCATCCCTCATCACTTCGAGAACATCCTCAGGAAAACCAGTTGGAAAGGCATAGTGTAAACGTATCCATTCTATCCCTTCTACCTTAACCAAAGCTATTAGTAAATCAGCTAGTCTTCGCTTCTTGTATAAATCAAGTCCGTAATAAGTGAGGTCCTGTGCGATCAAGATCAACTCTTTTACACCCTCTTTGGCCAAATGCTCAGCTTGTTTTACAAGATCTTCTATAGGTGTTGATTTGTGCTTTCCTCTCATTAAAGGGATGGCACAAAACGAACAGGGTCGATCACAGCCCTCAGCAATTTTCATGTAAGCATAGTGTTTGGGACTTGTCAAAATTCGTTCTCCTACCAATTCGTGTTGGTAATCTGCTTCTAGAACTTTTAACAGTAGAGGCAAATCTGTAGTCCCAAAATACTGGTCAACTTGTGGGATTTCTTTTTCCAAATCCGGTTTGTAGCGTTCGCTTAAACAGCCTGTAACATAAACTTTGTCTACATCACCCGCTTCTTTTTTCTGTATTTGCTCTAAAATGGTATTGACTGATTCTTCTTTGGCATTGTCAATAAAACCGCAAGTATTGACCACTACAATATTTCCTTCTTTTTCATGGACCACTTCTTTTCCACTTGCACGAAGTTGACCCATCAATACTTCAGAATCATAGATGTTTTTAGAACAGCCTAGAGTAATAACATTTATGGTGTTTTTCTTTAAAGATTTTGTCCGCATAGTTTATTGAAACAGTTGAGGGAGTTGACGTACATTTTCCAAGCGCTCGAATGCAGCTCCCAATTCAAGTAGTAATTGCTCTTTTTTTGAAGGAGCGATAAAGGTCAAGTTTTTTGGTTGCCCCATACTGTCGTAGCCCATGGGAACACCCAAGGCGGGAAAGTGTGCAGCAGCAGCATTTCGTGCTGAATAATTGTCTATAGATAAAAAAGCATCCAAATCATATTCATCCATCGTTTGCTCAAAATAATCTTTAGCAGTTTGCATAAGCTGCTGCTTTTGAGCTTTAAATTCAACCTGAGATCTTTTTTCTTTTGTTATTCTCATAAAAATGCCTTGGCCGTAAGGTGCGTGTAAAAGCGTATCTTTAAGATTAAAAGCAACCACATCTTTAACAGAATCTAACCCAAGTTCTGGATGCGCAAAAGCATCGAGGTATTGAGGTAAATCAGCACGCATGTCCACATCCAATAATCTTCTAAATTGATCCATCTGAATTTCTGGGGGATCAAATGAAATCACAACAGCACCCTTGGCTTTCATCGCGGTAACAGCCCTTTGTATCAAACTGTCTTTTTGAAACTTGCTGTTAAGTCCGAGGCGCTTTCCTTTTAGGCTGACCGTATCTAGATGTTCAAAACGTATCGGACTGGCTTGATAACTATAACGGTCTCTTTTGTCTTCGCCAATCAAGGCACTCATTAAAATGGCATTATCTATGACGTTTTTAGTCATGGGACCTGCCGTATCTAGACTGCTTGAAATAGGGACAATTCCGCTTCTACTTAAGGCTCCGATAGTAGGTTTTAAACCTACTACACTGTTCTTTCCAGAGGGAGATAGTATAGACCCTGAAGTTTCAGAACCTATAGCGGCTACGGCATAGTTTGCAGCTACAGCTACTCCACTACCCGAACTAGAACCCCCGGTTTCAAAAATTCTCCTCCCGTAAGGGTTTAAAGTTTGCCCCCCTAAGGCACTATAGCCTACAGGACACCCCTGACAAAAATAATAAGCCCATTCACTCATATTGACCTTTCCCAAAATAAGTGCTCCTTTAGCTTTTAGTTTTTCTACGATAAAAGCATCTTGGGCTGGAAAATTATTTACCATAGCTGCAGCGCCAGCTGTTGTTGCCATTGGAGTAGCGTCGATATTGTCTTTGAGGAGAATCGGCATACCGTATAAAGGGTGGTCCATACCTTCCTGGCGATCTCGGTCGTGCTGACGCGCTTGCTCCATTACGTTAGGATTCAGTGAAATAAGCGCATTTAAAAAGCGAGTGCGATCAAATTCAAAACGATACATTCGATAAATGTAAAAGAGCGTCAATTCTTCATAGGTTAAATGACCTGCATTAATGTGTTTTTGTATGCTTGGGATGTCTTGCTCAAGTATATAAGACTTTAAAGCATCGTGATCCTCTTGATTAAATCCACTCAATTCCTTCTTAAAGGGAAGAAAAAGGGCGTTTCGATCGCTGTGTTTGGATTGAATCCTTTTATATCTCATACGAGCTATAGGGTGATCCGTATTGGCAGCCAATTCTTCTGTTTCATCGTAGGCTTCCCATTGATTCAGTGGAGCTGAGTTAGGTGTACAACCTAAGCAAACAACAAGAAAAATAAATAAAAGGGTATAGATCGGTTTCATGGACTATTCGTTTAAAACTCTTTTTAGAAATCGGATTGCTTCCATGGCCACGTCTTCGTATTCATCAGTTGAAAGAGAAGCGGTAAGTACATGATCCCCGATATCTGTAAAGGCCACTTTATGCTTTAACGAATCAGCGGTTCCCAACTGATCAAACATTTTCAGCATGGCGGGAACAGATACAACTTTATCCTGCATGCTGTCATTTTTATAGTAATATCCTAGAAAAACAGGAAGCTCAATTTTTTTAAAAGTGGACTTACGCATTTTTAAATCCAAGAATTTTTGCATGTGTGTAGCCGCTTCCAAACGCGATTTAGTTGTCCAATATTTTTTCTTTTCTTCCTTGTCGGTTTGCATATAATGATAATTACCTCCCTTCACCAAACGGGAAATCTGAAGCCCCCAAGGCTTTGACAATAAAATCGCTTTAGGATCATAAACTTTAATGTTGGGACCAAATAAAGCTAAAGCGGACACTTGAGGGTCCTCTGCCAATACCAAACCAAGAGCTCCACCATGTGAGGTTCCAAGGATTATGACTTTTTCACCAAGACGTTTGGCTACTTCTAAAGCCTCTTTTCCAGACTCCCAGAATCCTTCATTATTGAAATTGAGCATGGGCTCTTCCTCTTCCAATCCATGACCGTATAGTCTAGGTATGTATAAATTAGCTCCTAAAGCATTGGCTACCATTTGGTGAACCGGATCTCCTTCTTTACCAGAGGCAGTAAATCCGTGAAGGTAAACTACACTATAAGCTGTTTTTTGAGGGATAGAGTCATAAAAGATAATTTTTGATTCGTTGTCCAATCGGACATTACCAAGTACTTGTTCTTTAGCCTTAATCCAGGGCTGCAGTGAGTCCAAAGCAGTTGGGACATATGGAATTTTATCCGAAAAAACTGGGGTTTCCACCTTAGGACCAACCAAATAGACGGCACCTAGTGCAAGAAAAAAAATGGCTATACCCTTCAATAATTTCATTAATCTATTTTTAACTGAACAAGGTTTGTATAAAATTTCTTTTGTCAAATAGCTGAAGGTCCTCTATACCCTCACCTACACCTATGTATTTTACTGGAATTTGGAATTGATCAGAAATACCTAAGAGTACCCCTCCTTTTGCTGTTCCATCCAACTTAGTAATCGCAAGGCTAGTCACTTCAGTTGTTGCAGTAAATTGTTTTGCTTGTTCAAAGGCATTTTGTCCAGTTGAGCCATCTAAAACCAATAATACCTCGTGAGGTGCTTCTGGAACTACTTTATCCATCACGCGTTTGACCTTAGACAGTTCATTCATCAAATTGATTTTATTGTGAAGACGTCCTGCCGTGTCTATAAAAACAATATCACAAGCTTGTGCCTTTGCTGACTGTAGTGTATCAAAAGCTACAGAAGCAGGATCACTCCCCATCTCCTGACGAACCAAAGGAACATCTACACGATCTGCCCAGATTTGCAGTTGATCAATGGCACCTGCTCTAAAGGTATCCGCTGCACCCAACATCACTTTTTTTCCACTCGATTTAAATTGATGAGCCAACTTTCCAACGGTAGTGGTTTTTCCCACTCCATTGACTCCTACAACCATTACCACATAAGGTTGATGTTTAGTCAATTCCTCTTCAACTGTTGTTGCTTCAGTGTCAGGTGACACCAATAGATTCATGATTTCTTCCTGCATCATTCGCATCAAGTCTTCCTGGCCTAAATACTTGTCTTTTGCTATTCGGGCTTCTAAGGCTTCTATAATTTTTATGGTAGTTGCAACTCCCACATCTGACTGGATTAAAACATCTTCCAGTTCGTCAAGTACGTCCTCATCTACCTTTGTTTTTCCAACTAGAGCCGTCCCTAATTTGGACAAAAAAGACTTTTTAGTATTGGCTAAACCCTCCTCCAGTTTTTGTTGGTCTTGTTTTGAAAAAAAAGCTCTGAGTTTTCCCATAAGTTGAACGCATAAAAAAAGCTACCTAAAAGTAGCTTTTATATTTGAGATGGAAGAATAATTATTGCTTATCCAACCATTTGCTAGCCATATCTGGAGCGATAATCGTTTCTACAAAACTGTACGAACTACTCCCGTCTTTCTTGACCATCTTGATGGCTTTGGTTAAACGTTTTGACCCTGTCTGTAATGATGCTACTGATTTCTTTGCCATGACTTACTTAATTTCTTTATGAACCGTCATTTTTTTCAAAATCGGGTTGAATTTTTTTACTTCTAAACGCTCAGGCGTATTTTTTTTGTTTTTGGTTGTAATATAACGTGAGGTCCCAGGTTGGCCTGAGTCTTTATGTTCAGTACATTCCAAGATTACTTGTACTCTATTTCCTTTTTTTGCCATGATTTAGCCTTTATAGGTTCCTTTAGCTCTTGCTTCTTTCAATACAGCCGAAATCCCTTTTCTATTAATGGTTTTCAATGTTGAAGTAGAAACATTAAGTGTGATCCACTTTCCTTCTTCTGGAATAAAAAAACGTTTTTTGATGATGTTGGCATCAAAACGACGTTTAGTTCTGTTCAGTGAAAACGAAACATTGTTTCCAAACATTACTCGTTTTCCAGTTATTTCACAAATTTTGGACATGATGGTCTTTTTTTACGTGGGTGCAAATTTACTTTTTTTTATAGAGTATTAAAAATGTTTTTTAAAAATAAACACAGTTTAAATTTTCAATTGTTTAAAAACCAGTTCTAGTGCCTTATTCACTGCTTTTTGAACAACCCGTTCTCGATGATTTCCAAAAAGAAATCGTTCACTAATCAGCTCGTTTTCTGTGGCAATCGTAATCCATACTGTTCCTACCTCAGCAACTGAATCCACACCCTTAGTTGGACCAGCATTACCCGTGGTTGCTATTGCAATACTACTGTCAAACTTCTTTCGAGCATTCGATGCCATCAACTCCGCAACTTCTTGACTCACTACGCTATGTTTGTTGATTAGTTGCTCAGGAATACCCAAAAGATCAATTTTAGTTTGTGTATGATAAGTGACGGCACTACCTTTAAAATAAGCTGAGGCACCGGGAATTTTTGTCAATCGAGCAGCTATTTCCCCACCAGTACAACTCTCTGCTGTGGCCAAGGTCATTTTTTTGGCAATAAAGGCTGACTGTATTTGTTCTTCTAAAGAGCTGTTTCCTTCAAATCCAGTAAAAATATCTTTAATGAGAGGTAAGACCTCATCAAATGCTGAATCGATTTCAATTTCTAATTTTTTTTCATCCAAGGATTTGCCTGAGAGTCTCAGTCGTACTTTACCCAAATTGGGAAGATAGGCCAGTTTGATATGCTCAGGAAGTGAATCTTCCCAAGTAGCGATCCGCTCTGCAATAGCACTTTCTCCCAAACCATAGGTCATGGCTGTTTTGTGAAGGATAAAGGGAGTTTCAAAATGGTCTCTTAAAGCCGGAAGGACTTTGTTGGTCATCAATGACTTCATTTCGAAAGGTACCCCAGGTAAAGAAACAACCACCCTTCCACCGTCCTCAAACCACATTCCAGAGGCCGTACCGTGTTGATTTTTTAAAATTTTCGCTCTGGAGGGCAAAAGCGCCTGGTGCCGATTTTGATCGTTGATGGGGGTAGTGACATATTTTGCAAAAATCTCTTCAATATGATCTAAAATCTCTTGATTTTGCACTAAGGTATCGTTAAAATAATCACAGAGTGTGTGCTTGGTAATATCATCCTTGGTGGGACCTAATCCTCCTGTAATTATCGCAATTTCAGCTCTTTGTTTAGAAGCATCAAGGGCATGAACTATATGGGCTTTATCATCAGAAACACTGGTGATTTGAACAATCTCTATCCCTATCTTATTAAGTGCTTTAGAGAGAAAAACCGCATTGGTATTGACTATTTGTCCAATTAAAATCTCATCTCCTATAGTAATCAATTCAGCTTTCATGCTATTTAATTTTTACAGTAAATGCTTCTCTAGATTCAAGATATCCCTCCAACAAATCACCTTCAGCAACTGAACCTACCCCTGCTGGAGTTCCTGTAAAAATTATATCACCTATTTTGAGTGTAAAAAACTGGGAGCAGTAGGCAATCAACTCATTTATTTTCCAAAGCATCTGGGAACTGTTTCCACTCTGAACAGTTTGTCCGTTTTTATCGAGTCTAAAAGAAACTGAATCTATGTCATGGAAATCTTCTTTAGAAAACCATTCTCCCACCAAGGCTGATCCGTCAAAAGCTTTTGCTTTTTCCCAAGGCAAACCTTTTGCTTTTAATTCTTTTTGCAGCATTCTGGCAGTAAAATCTATCCCCAAGCCAATCTTACTATAGTATTTAGGTGCAAACTCAGGCTCGATGTGCTTACCGATTCGATCAATTTTTACCATCAATTCTACCTCATAATGAACATCATCAGTAAAGTGGGGAATAAAAAAAGGCTGCTTTTTTTGAAGTATACTGGTGTCAGGCTTTATGAATAATACTGGATGATCAGGACGTTCGTTTTCCAACTCCTCAATATGGGCAGCATAATTTCGTCCTACACAAACAATTTTCAAAATGCTTAAGATTTAGTATTCAATCCTTGTAGTCTAATTTCAGTAAGTATTTTCTTGGTATATCGCGGAAAATCTGCATTCAATACCCAACCAAAATAGCCTGGCTCTTGTGCCAAAATATCAGTTACTTTTTTTCCTTTATGCTTACCAAAACCAAAACACATCTCTCCCTTTTTGTCGTAAATGATAAAACCAGCAAAATCAGCAGTCTTTCTTCTGGTGCTGAATGCATTTAAAAAATCTACGTTGGGTTCTAAATCAGTATAACGGTCCAGTTGAGCCAAGAGCACATCGTGAGTTGCTTGGGTATCTGCCTGAGCAGTATGAGCGCCAGTAAGTTCTTTGCTGCAATAGAATTTTAATGCAGCTGCCAATGTACGAGCCTCCATTTTATGGAAAATCGTTTGTACATCTACGGTCTTTATATTTTTAAAATCAAAAGGGATTTCAGCTCTTAATAATTCCTCCACCAAAAGTGGAATATCAAAACGGTCTGAATTGTAGCCTGCCAAATCACATCCTTGAATAAAATTGTAAATTTCCTTGGAAAGCTCTTTAAAGGTGGGTTCGCCAGCTACCATCTCATCCGTAATTCCATGAACACTTGAGGCCTCTTCAGGGATGGGCTGTTCTGGATTGACCCTCCATTGTTTTGTTTCTTTGGTTCCATCTGGGTGTAGCTTTAAAACCGCCATTTCGACAATTCTATCTTTTGAAATAGCAGTTCCCGTTGTTTCTAAATCAAAAAAGCACAAGGCTTTAGTCAGTTCAAGTTTCATTTAAGATTGGATTAATAAGGTAGGGTCTCAGACCAGTTTTCTAAATATTCAGCTACTCTTTTGACAAAAAGTCCTCCGGTAGCACCATTGATAATGCGGTGATCGTAACTGTGAGATAAAATCATTTTTCTTAGAATACCAATAAAATCTCCTTTGGGAGTTTCGATAACAGCAGGAATTTTTCTGATGGCACCAATCGCTAAAATTCCAACTTGAGGTTGATTAATGATCGGAGTGCCCATCAAAGAGCCAAACTGACCAATATTTGTAAAAGTATAGGTTCCGCCTTTGACCTCCTCAGGATTAAGCTGACCAGCCCTTGCGCGTTTTGCCAAATCATTAACTGCTTTTGCCAAACCAACAAGGTTTAAGTGATCTGCATTCTTGATTACCGGTACAATTAGATTTCCATCGGGTAAAGCGGTTGCCATACCTAAATTGATGGCTTGCTTGGTGATGATTTTTGTTCCTTCTATACTGCTATTGATGTCTGGGTAATCTCTTAAGGCCTTGATGATGGCAGACATAAATAAGGGTGTAAAGGTCAATTTTTCGTTTTCACGAGCTAAAAAACCATTTTTAACTTCCTCTCTCCAGTCCCATAGGCGACTAACATCAACTTCTATGAAAGATTGTACATGTGCTGAAGTTTTTAAGCTAGACATCATATGATCTGAAATCAGACCTTCCATTCTTGTCATTTCTCTAAACTGATCACTGCCAGTCATTGCACTAGAAACAGCGGCACTAGGCTTTGGAGTTGTCGTAGGGTTTAAAATTGGTTCTGCAATAGAGGCTTTGGAATGATTTTCTATATAGGCTAAAATATCTTTCTTGGTAATTCGCTGATCTTTTCCACTTCCTTGAATACGCTCTAACTCCTCTTTAGAAATTCCTTCCTCCTTCGCTATGTTTCGAACCAAGGGAGAATAAAAGCGGTTTCCTTCTTGTGAATTGATTTTTGTCAATGAGGCTGCTTCTACCATATCTTGCTCCAACAAATCGATATTTTCTTCAACTGCAGGAACTTCAATTTTTTCTTCGGCTTGCGGTTCTTTTTCTTCAATGACCTGATCAGGAAGTACATTTGGTTGTTCTTCATTCGCTAACTCCCCTTCGGTTTCAATAATCAAGAGGGTTTCTCCTACTTGAACCACTTCGTTTTCTTGAAAGCATTTCTCGGCTAAAACTCCCTCTACCTCAGAAGTTACATCTGTATCAACTTTATCTGTCGCTATTTCAACGATGGGGTCATCTAAACGGATTGTATCTCCAACTTCCAGTATCCATTTTGTTACTGTTGCTTCAGCTACACCCTCGCCCATTTTGGGTAATTTTAAATGATATTGTCCCATATTAAAATTTGTTTTGCAAAAGTATCAAAATTTTAGCGTTTATCAGGTTTTCTTTAGGGGCAAGCTGGAAATACTGTTCAGCTTTTAGATATGGATGATTCAAAAGGAATTCGCGCTAAAATTGAACGTCCTAGGGTTACTTCATCCGTAAACTCTAAATCGTCTCCTACAGGAATTCCACGCGCTATGGTTGAAGTTTTGACTCCCAAAGGAGAAAGTAATTTAAAAATATAAAAATTGGTTGTGTCTGCCTCCATAGTAGCACTTAATGCAAAAATAATTTCTGAAACTTCTTCTTGCTTTACTTTATCGAGCAGCGATTGTATAGTCAAGTCTTGGGGTCCTACACCATCCATAGGAGAAATAATCCCTCCCAAGACATGGTAAACACCGTTGAATTGTCCTGTATTTTCTATGGCCATTACATCCCGAATATCCTCAACGACGCAGACTAGTTTTTTATCGCGTTTCGGACTGGCACAAATTTCACATAGTTTAGTATCCGAGAGATTGTGACATTGAGAACAAAACACCACACCTTCTCTCAATTCAATAAGTGCCTGACTCAGAGAAAGACTTCGTTCTGGTGGTTGTTTAAGTAAATATAAGGCCAAACGCAAAGCTGTTCGTTTTCCAATACCTGGCAATTGTGAAATTTCTTGAACAGCATTTTCTAACAATTTTGAAGAAAAATCCATTTTCAAATTTACAAAAATAGCTTGATCTAGTTTCGTATCTTGGACCCTTATTCTGTAAAGATGATCACTCCTTTTTTTATACTGAGTTTAGTCATTGGCTATTTTATAGTACTCTTAACAATAGCTTATTTTACAGCCAAAGACGATACAAACGAAAGTTTTTTTAAAGCCAATAGAAATTCCCCTTGGTACTTAGTCGCTTTTGGTATGGTAGGTGCTTCTCTTTCAGGGGTCACCTTTATTTCTGTACCTGGCTGGGTAGAGTCATCTCAATTCACCTACTTTCAGGTGGTGATGGGATATTTGGTCGGTTATTTTGTAGTTGCCTATGTCTTACTCCCTGTTTATTACAAAAATAATGTCACTTCAATTTACGAATACCTCAACACTAGATTAGGTCAAAACAGTCATAAGGCTGGTGCATTTTTCTTTTTTGTTTCCAGGGTTTTAGGAGCGGCCTTTCGGCTTTTTTTGGTTGCCATAGTACTCCAACAATTTATCTTTGACGCCCTAGGCGTTCCCTACGAACTAACCGTTGTTTTGTCTATCGTTTTAATTTGGGTCTATACACAAAAAGGAGGGATAAAAACCATTGTTTTTACCGATACCCTTCAAACTGGTTTGATGATTGCGGCTGTAATTCTATCCATAATTTACATCAATCAAGCATTGGATTGGTCGTTTTCTGAATTTTTAGCTTCAAGCGAACTTTTAAACTACAATCAAGTCTTGGTGACCGACTCTTTGTTGAGTCGTAATCATTTTTTAAAATCATTTATTGGTGGAGCTTTTGTAACCATCTGCATGACCGGTCTAGATCAGGATATGATGCAAAAGAATTTAAGCTGTCGAAATCTTAAAGACGCCCAAAAAAATATGGTGGTTTTCAGTTTTGTCTTGGTATTTGTAACAGCTTTATTCATGCTTTTAGGGGCACTTCTATATATTTATGCCCAAGGCCAAGGAATTGGTATTCCTCTCATGGACGGAGCACCCAAAACCGATTTGCTCTTTCCCGAAATTGCTTTAAACGGAAATTTAGGTGTAGCAGTAGCAGTAACTTTTATTTTAGGATTGATTGCAGCTGCCTACAGTAGCGCAGATAGTGCCTTAACCTCTCTGACTACTTCCTTTTGTGTAGATTTTCTAGGAATTGAAAAGCGTCCAAAAGCGGATCAAAAAAAATTGCGGAAAAAAACACACCTCGGGATGAGCTTAATGCTCATCATTGTGGTCATTGCTTTTAAATATGTGCTTGATCGAAATGTAATTGACGGTTTACTAACTGTGGCTGGATATACCTATGGGCCCCTTCTTGGTCTTTTTGCTTTTGGGATCTTTACCCCTTACCAAATAAAGGATCGTTATGTCTGGGTGGTTGTTCTAGCTGTTCTTGGGCTCGTAAGTATTTTAGGAAATATAGAAGCTTCGTCGATAGGGGGCTATGAATTGGGCTATGAACTTCTCCCATTAAATGGTTTACTTACTTTTTTAGGCTTGATATTGATTCGTAGAAAGTAATACTAAAGTACAGGCATTTTCACAGTGAATATTTGCTTGTGTCAACAACTGAGCCAACTCAATATTTTCTGTTCCTGGATTAAAAATTACCCGCTTTGGTTTAAGTTCAATTATATAATCATAGTATTCTTTTTGCCTGGAAGGAGCCAAGTAGATTGATACCGTGTGGATCTCATCTAATGGTGTAAAAGGTTTTAAGATAGGTACTGATCCGATTTCCCCATTTGTCATACCCATAGCAGCCACCTCAAAATGTTTATTTGTAAGTAGGGCAACGGCTTTATAAGCATAGCGCTCGGGTTTAGTAGATGCCCCTAAGACCAAAGTTTTGATATTCTCTACCATTGAATCATGACACTACCCCATGTAAATCCACTACCAAAAGCTGCAAGAACAACTTTTGATCCCTCTTTTACCTTACCTTCTTCCCAAGCTTCAGTCAATGCAATCGGTATAGAAGCAGCAGTAGTATTTCCGTAACGCTGTATGTTATTGTAGACCTGATCGTCCCCTAATCTAAATTTCTTCTGGACGAATTGAGCAATTCGTAAGTTCGCTTGATGGGGAACCAATAAATTAATTTGATCTGCAGTCCATCCTGTTTTTTCCAAGCCCTCTTGGATGACTTCCGCAAAACGAACTACAGCATTCTTAAAGACAAATTGGCCGTTCATGTAAGGATAATAGGAAATATCCTCTGGATCATTCAATTCCATAATTTCAGGTACCCAACGTCCAGTATTAGGACCGATTAAAGAAAGTTCTTCAGCATATTTACCCTGAGAATATAAATTAGAGGACAGAATTCCTTTATTTTCATCTTTTGTTTGTGTCAAAACAACTGCTCCAGCTCCATCACCAAATATTACAGAGATATTCCTACCCCGAGTGGTCATATCCAATCCACCCGAATGGTATTCAGATCCTATCACCAAAACATTTTTATACATACCCGTTTTGATAAATTGATCTGCGGTAGCTACTGCATATACGAAACCAGAACATTGCATTCTAATGTCCATAGCTGGACAGTTAGGGATGTCTAAAGCTTCTTGAACTAAAACACCTGAGCCAGGGAAATAATAATCAGGACTAAGGGTCGCAAAGAGAATAAAGTCTATGTCTCTCGGCTCTAAACCTGCTCTTTCTATTGCAATTTTGGCAGCTTTAACTCCCATAGCAGATGTGCTATTGCCATCGCCCTTCACTATATGGCGACGCTCTTGAATACCCGTGCGTTCTTGAATCCACGCGTCGGAAGTATCCATAATTTTTTCTAAGTCAGCATTGGTGACTACGTTTTCAGGCAGGTATTTTCCTATACCAATGATCTTGGAATTGAACATAAATTTTTTGTTTTGTGGAATTTACTGATTTATAAGAAACAAGAAACTACTTCTTTAGGTATTTTTTAAAATCCTCAGTATTGATCTCTGCTTGTAAATCATGCAGCAAATGATAAAGTCCGAAAAAAGTTCGGTTCATGTAAATAAAGTGTTTGGATCCTCTATTTCCATTCATCTGTCTAAGTTGATCATCTTCAGCAAAGGTTTTGGATAGGTTGCTAATAGCATCCCAAAATTGAGGGCTTGAAAAATCAAAAGTCTTATCGTGAAAAGGAAGGGTAAACAAACGCATCATTTTCTGAAATAAAGCGGTAAAATAGAATTGCTCTTCTTGAGTATCGGTGGGTAGTAAAATTTCTAACTCACGGAGCAACTCATCGAAAATGACTTTATTCTCAATGTTATCCTTTTTGGACAATTCGAAATAAGGAACATAAAATTCGTCTGGTATCGTTTTTATACAGCCAAAATCTATTGCAATGAGCTGGTCTTGGCTGTCCACCAAAAAATTTCCAGGATGAGGATCTGCTTGTACTTTTTTTAATCCGTGGATTTGAAACATATAAAAATCCCATAAAGTTTGACCCAAAGCATTTCTGCTTTTTTGGGACTGATCCTGAGCAGTGTACTCGGAAAGATGAATCCCATCCATCCAGTCCATGGTCAAAGTTCTAGGAGTAGTCCATTTGGTGTAGTATTTTGGAAAACATAGATTTGGAATTTCACTTGCTGCTGCTGAGATAAACTGACTGTGTTCCAGTTCCTGAAGGTAATCGGTCTCCTCTAATAACTTTTCTTCCACTTCATTAAAATAGCGGTCGGTATCTTTTCCTTTGAGGTTAAACATCCTCAGTGCAATAGGCTTTACTATGGCTAAATCTGAAGTAATACTGTTAGAAACTCCAGGATATTGAATTTTTACAGCTAGCTTTTTTCCTTCTTTTTCTGCTCGGTGAACCTGACCAATGCTAGCAGCATTCTCAGATTGATAGGAAAAAGAATCAAAAATCACATCTGGGTCGTCGCCTAAATATTTTCGTATGGTTTTTTTTACCAAAGGTGCCGATAAAGGTGGTACTGAAAATTGAGCCAAACCAAATTGCTCTACATAGGCTTGCGGAAGAAGATTCTTCTCCATACTTAGCATTTGTGCTACTTTTAAAGCACTTCCTTTGAGCTCTTTTAAACCGTCATAGATATCTTTGGCATTATTTTCATCCAATTTGGACTTGTTTTCTGAACCTGTCAAGAGTTTTTCTCCGTAATAGCGAATATAATTTCCTCCAATCTTAGCTCCAGTTGCAACTAGTTTGGTGGCTCTCTCAATTTTTTTGGTGGGGATTGAATTTAAGGTCTTCAATTAGGCCATATTAAATTTTTCCTTCCAAAGGAATTTTCCAAAATCAATCACACTGTCAAAAGGAGTACTGTCAAATAAATCAAATACAGTACGTACAGATTTTTCTATAGCCATATCCGTTTTTTCGAAACCTGTAGAAGTGTCTTCCATCCAAAATTTGAGTAAAAATGCTAACTGTATCCATGCTCCTTCAGAAAAAATTGCCTCAGGATGTTCACTTATTTTTGATTGTTTGAGCGCATTGCCGTCTTGGATCAAAACGGTAGCAAATTTTTTGAACGCTGAACGAAATGACTTTAAAGTAGCCATTTTATCTAGTGGACTTTTGTCGGTACGTAAAGCGAATAACACATAACTTCGATTGAGAAGCAATACCTCAAAAAACGTGTAATAAAAAGAAAGTAGCTTTTCTTGTGGCGTTTTGGAAGCATAGCCTTTTTCTTTCTGAATTAATGAAATTGCATTGTCAAAAAACTGACAAAAAATTTGTCCCCGCAAATGCTCTAGAGAAGCAAAATGCTTGTAAAAATCAGCTTCTTCAATCTTCAAATCTTTACAAAATCGATAAACTGAGGTGGGTTCTTTTTCATGTTCGAGTACAGAGGTAGTATAGTATTCAAAGATCTTTTGCTGCATCGTCTCTTTTGATTTTTTCATTAACTAAGAATTAGTACAAATATAGTCTGTTTATTTTTTTAATCAAATAGCTAAACAGGTATATTTCTAAAGTTTAAATGTCATCTTGTCACACTTTCTATTGTGGTATTTTTTTTGAAATGTATCTTCAAAATAAATATTCAAAATGAGTAAAGGAAAAATCAATGTAGCGGTAGAGAATATCTTCCCGCTCATCAAAAAGTTTTTATACAGCGATCATGAAATTTTCTTAAGGGAATTAATATCCAATGCCACCGATGCAACCACCAAACTCTCTCACTTGAGCAGTTTAGGTGAAGTCAAAGGGGATTTAGGAGACCTACAGATAGAGGTAAAGGTTGATAAAAAGGGAAAAAAACTTCACATCATCGACAAAGGAATAGGAATGACCCATGAAGAAGTCCAAAAATACATTAATGAGGTTGCTTTTTCTGGGGCTGAAGAGTTTTTAGAACAGTATAAGGATTCTGCAAAAGACAGCGGCATCATCGGACATTTTGGGCTCGGATTCTATTCTGCTTTTATGGTTGCTGAAAAAGTTGAAATCATCACCAAATCGTTTAAAAAAGATGCTGCAGCTCATTGGACCTGTGATGGCTCACCTGAATACGCCCTAGAAAAAACAGATAAAAAAGAAAGAGGTACTGAGATTATTCTTCACATAGATAAAGATTCAAAAGAATTTTTGGAAGAATCACGTATCCAAGAATTACTGTCTAAATACAATAAGTTTATGCCTGTACCAATTAAGTTTGGTACAAAGGAAGAAACATTACCGTTGCCGGAAGGTGCTGCTGAAGATGCAAAGCCCGAAACGGTAACTGTGGATAATATCGTCAACAACCCCAATCCCGCTTGGACAAAAAAACCTGCGGAACTCAAAGAGGAGGATTATAAGAGTTTTTACAGAGAACTTTATCCCATGCAGTTTGAAGATCCCCTATTTAATATTCATTTAAATGTCGATTATCCTTTCAATCTGACTGGGATATTGTATTTCCCTAAATTAAATAACGATCTAAACATTCAAAAAGATCGCATTCAATTGTTTCAAAATCAAGTTTTTGTCACCGATAATGTAGAGGGAATTGTTCCTGAATTTTTGACCTTGTTGAGAGGGGTCATTGACTCGCCAGACATACCCCTAAATGTCTCCAGAAGTTATCTTCAAGCCGATGGGGCTGTAAAAAAAATCAGTAATTACATTACCAGAAAAGTAGCGGACAAGCTTAACAGCCTTTTCAAAAAAGACCGTAAAAGTTTTGAAGAAAAATGGAATGACATTAAAGTGGTCATAGAATACGGGATGTTAAGTGAAGACAAGTTTTTTGAAAAAGCTGAAAAATTTGCTTTATACCCAACTACAGAGGGTGAGTTTTTTACCTTCGAAGAGTTGACAGAAGCTATCAAAGACCAACACACGGATAAAGACGATAAGTTGGTAATTCTTTATGCTTCAAACGAAGAAGAACAGCACAGTTACATCGAGCAAGCAAAAAACAAGGGATATAAAGTCTTGTTGTTGGATTCACCTATCATTGGTCATTTGATACAAAAATTAGAGGGCAGCAAAGAGAATATAAGCTTTGCTCGTGTCGATGGAGATACTTTAGAAAACTTAATCAAAAAAGAAGAGAGTACTGTTTCAAAATTATCTGATGAAGAAAAAGAAACTTTAAAGCCCATGATTGAATCTGTGGTAACTCAAAGTGGTTATACCGTTCAGATGGAGGCAATGGACAGTAAAACACTGCCTTTTGTTTTGACTCAACCAGAGTTTATGCGTCGAATGAAGGAAATGCAGCAAACAGGTGGCGGGGGAATGATGGGTAATATGCCTGATATGTTTAACTTGGTTGTCAACACCAATCACGAACTGGTCGGACAAATTCTCAACACCAAAACTGCTAAAAAACGAGAGCGTCTAATTTTACAAGCTTTAGACTTGGCAAAACTCTCTCAGAATCAACTCAAAGGTGAGGCACTTACGCAATTCATTCAGCGTAGTGTCGATATGATAAAGTAAATGACCAACCGCCCACTCGGGCGGTTTTTTTATATCTTCATATTTTATGCAACACGTACAACTTCCTTCTGACGGAACTCCATTAGAACTTCCAGATGCTCGATTGCGTTACTTTCAGTATTTCTTTAATACTGATGAAGCAGAACACTTTTACTCCAAACTTTCCGAGACTATTCCTTGGCAACAAGACCCTATTACTGTTTTTGGAAAAACCTATGACCAGCCTAGGCTTACTGCCCTACACGCAAACAATACCAAGCCTTATTCCTATTCTGGAATTACCATGTATCCCAATCAAATGACAACTGAATTGACTGCGATATACGAACGCATTCGCACTATATCCTCAGTAGAATTTACCTCTGTCTTACTCAACCTATATCGTGATGGAAAGGACAGTAACGGATGGCACGCAGACAATGAAAAGGAATTGGGGAAAAGTCCTAGCATAGCTTCAGTAAGCTTTGGAGCTCAACGATTTTTTCACCTAAAACATCGAACTATTAAAGAAGCAAGACTAAAAGTTTTACTTCATTCGGGCAGTTTACTCTTAATGGAGGGAGACACCCAAGAAAAGTGGCTACATCAAATACCCAAAACGGCTAAACCCATTCAACCAAGGATCAACCTTACCTTTCGGAAAATTATTTAAAAATATCGTCTAACAACGCAGCGAGTCGGACTCCAGCTTTAAGTAATTGCATTCGAACAGTTTCAAAATGATCGTAGCTGTAGCGATAGGCCAAGTTTCTGTTTTCTGGAAGTGAGCTGTATATCTGCTTTGCTAAGTTATGAGATTCGTTCACCCAAACAATCAAAGGTGCCTTTGCAATTTGCTTGAGCTCGGCTGCTTTGAGTTTAGGAAGGTTAGCCGTAAGTTCGGTATAACTCATACCGTAATCATCAATCATATTACTATCCCATAGCCTGTGGAGATTTGTGTTACGACCAAACCATTTTAATTTTACATCATTCCCTCCACGATCCGAAGGTTTCCCAAGATGCATAGGTTGATGAAGGTCACCAACAAAATGAACCAATAACTTTAAATAAAATTGCTTATCTGCTCTAGAGCTCAATGGGTTTTTGAGTATCTGAATACATTTTTGAATTGCAAGGACTATATCACCCTCTTCGTTTTTTTTCCCGTCAGTATAGGTTTCATCAGTTTTTACATTAGCATAATGCCAAGGATTGTAAGATCGATATCGTTTGTCTGCTTTTATTTCATCACCAAAAGTAGAGACTTGAGCCAAAGATTCCCCATCTAAAAGGCTGTTGATTTTTTTAAGTGTACGCTTTGAAATCCTCTGAGAAGCAAGTTCTCCAACCACCCTATGCCCTGTCTTTCCCCAAAGTATATCTGGAGTAGTTAAAGTTGCCATTACAGTTAATGGAAAAAAGAGACAGAAAATTAGAACCCTCATGTATTAATAATTTAAAACAAAATTAAACCATCTGTACATTTCAATGTCAAATTAATATTAAGTATTTTTATTCCGAAAAGAAGAAATTGAGTTATAAAAAAATTGCGGTCCTAACTTTAATATGGACTTTATTCATCCCTGCTACCCTCCTTAGTCAAATCGAAGAAGAAGAAGTACTCGTTCCTTCTATTGATGGAATTATTAAAATTGACGGGCTGGGTGAAGAAATTGAATGGGAAAAAGCCTCATGGACTTCAAATTTTTGGATGTGGAGGCCTACAGACTCCCTTCAAGCAAAGAAGCAAACTCGTTTCAAAATTATTCGAGATGAACAAAATCTCTATATCTTAGTAGAGGCAAAAATTGATGGTAAGAATTTTACCACCCCTAATTTAAAGCGTGATTTTAGCACCTTTGGTGTAGATTATTTAACCTTACTTTTCGATACTTTTAGTGATGCGACCAATGCCTTTTCTTTTGCAACTAATCCATTAGGAATCAAAGCGGATGGACTGATATCAGGGGGAAATCAGGATTATAGAACGAGCAGAAATTACGCGTGGGACACCAAATGGAATGTAGAGACAAAAATTGAAGAAGACCGCTATACTGCAGAGTTTCGAATTCCTTTTAACTCCATGTTCTACGACAATAAAAACCCTTCTTGGAGATTCAATATTTACCGAAGAAATACCCAGGGAAATGAACACAGCATTTGGATCAGAACCCCTCAAAATCAACTTATCGGTAACCTTGCTTTTATGGGGAAAATGGTTTTTGAAAAGCCTCTAAAAAAGGCACGAAACCCTATTTCTATCATTCCTTATTTAAGTGGAGTCAGTTATAATGATTTTGCTAATGAAAATAAAAATACCGCATCGAATGTAGGTGGTGATGCTAAAATCCCTATTGGAAATGCACTCAATCTTGATTTGACATTCAATCCTGATTTCTCTCAAGTGGAAGTGGACGATCAGATTGTAAACTTGACTCGATTTGCGATTTCACTCCCTGAAAAACGTCAGTTTTTTACCCAAAACGACGACCTTTTTAAAGACTTTGGAGCCAACCGAGATGTCATTCCATTCTTTTCGAGAAGGATCGGTGTTGCTAGAGATTTGGATGGAAATACCATCGAAAATAAAATTATTGCTGGAGGACGGCTGAGCGGAAAACTCAATTCAAATTTGAGAATAGGTTTTTTAAATATACTTACTGAGGCTGATGAAAAAAACGAAATTCCCTCCAATTTGAATACCGTTTTTACCCTTCGTCAAAAAGTATTTGATCGCTCCAATGTAAGCTTCTTTTTTATTGATCGGAGAACAACCGATGAATACGATTTTATTAGTGATGAAGAACGGAGCAATAGTGTCACAGGACTTGAATACAACCTGGCTTCACCTGACAGTAAATGGGTTGGGAGAGCCTTTTTACACAAATCTTTTACCGAAGGGCTCACAGAGGATGATGTTATTGCTGGTATGAATCTCGAACGCAACACCTTAAGACATCGCGCCTCAATGGAAGTTATTCACGGAGGGGAAGACTTCAGATCAGATCTTGGTTTTTTTAGACGAACTGGTTTTTTAAAATTAAGTCCTGCTTACTCCTACAGAGTTTATCCCAAAAATCCCAAGGTAAATAACTACGATTTTTCGCAGCGTAGTTTTTTAGTTTTCAATCCAGCTATAGACTATCAGCTGACAGATCGCTGGTTTTTCTCTTCCATTCGTAAAAGTTTCTTAAACAGTACCAGCCTGCGTGTGCAATACACCAATCGCTACGAATATTTAATCAATGATTTTGACCCCACCAGGAGTGATGGATCAACCCCTCTTCCTGCCAACTCTTCTTATACCTTTTCTGAATACGAAATTTCCTATCGCTCTGACCAACGAAAGACGTTTAACTTTGACACTGAAATTAAATATGGTACATTTTACAATGGAACAAAATTTTCTATAGAGAATGAACTCAACTGGAGAAAACAGCCCATTTTTAATGCCAGTATGCTCTTAAACTTTAACGCCATCAGACTGCCAGACCCATACCCTTCAAAAAATATTTGGCTGATCAGTCCAAAGCTTGACTTTACATTTACCAAAACTCTTTTTTGGACAACCTTTGTGCAATACAATTCTCAGGGAGAAAACTTAGGAGTCAATTCAAGACTGCAGTGGCGCTTTGCTCCATTATCTGATTTATTTCTAGTTTACAATGATAATTACATCAGTACAGACAATTTCTCACCAAGATATCGTAGTTTTAACCTCAAATTTACTTATTGGTTAAATATTTAAAAATGATCTTGTTGCGTTTTAACAGTCCACTACTTTTAGCTCTATGCTTACTATTCATCAGTTGCCAACCTACTAAAAAAGTGCAAGCTGATAATCTCATGATTGTCAAAGGCAGTGTAGAAGGACTTCGAAAAGGGAAATTATACCTCCAAAAAATGCAGGACACCCTATTGGTGAGTGTCGACTCTACTACAGTAGATGGATCTCCTGACTTCCAATTTCAAACTCCAATTGAAACAGATGAAGTCTTCTATCTCTACTTGGACAAAGAAGATGGAGACAGTCTTAATGACCGAATTTTATTTTTCAGTGAAAAGGGGGAAATACAAATCAACACCCTACTTAAAACCTTTGAAAGTAGTGCTGAAATTACAGGTTCTAAAAATCAAGAATTACTTCAAGAGTATATTTCATTTAGCAAAAAGTTTAACGATCAGAACTTGGAGTTGATGGAAGATTTTTACAAAGCTCAAATTGCTAAAAATACTGAGCGTGCAGATTCCCTTCAAAATAGAATAGACAATTTACTTAAAAGAAGATATTTATACACCATCAATTTTGCTGCCAATAATACGGATAAAAACATAGCCCCCTATTTGGCTTTAACTCAAGTGTACGATGCCAATCTAGCCCTATTGGATTCTATTGCAGTGAAAATGACCCCAGAAGTGAGAGCGTCAAAATACGGGAAGGAATTTATTAACTACTTGGAGCAAAGAAGAACTTCAAACGAAGATTAAAGAGCAGCTGATTTTTTCATCAAACTCTGAATCATCTTGTTTTTCTCTTCATTGATCGCCTTAAACTGTTTTTTAAGGTTTTCTTTAGTTGCTACAGCATTGATTTTTTGAACTAATTCATCAAAGACCTGAATCGCCTCCTCAATCAATTTTTCACTCTTAGACAAATCCGCATCAGGATTTGATAATTCCCATAGATAAATTTCCTCTATGATCGCACCAATGTCATTATTGATGTCTTTTTTTAATTGCTTTATACTAGCCATTTGTGATAAATATGTTTAACTAATTTATCAATTTATTTAAATAATTTGCAAAAAACTTAAACAAAATTTTAAAAAGTTTATCAAAACTGCTATCCAGAATAACTTACAAAATTCCTTGGAGTCTCGTAAAGAGTTATTGAAAGTACATGTGCTTGGTCTAAATGAGGTTTTAACCAATTGTAGATTACAACGGCCATATTTTCCGCAGAAGGAATTAAATCCGAGAACTCTACTACTTCTTCATTCAGGTTTTTATGATCCATTTTATCTTCAACTTCAGCCTTAATTAAGTCTTTTAAGACTTTCATGTCCATGACATAGCCTGTTTCTGGGTCAATCGTACCCTTAACGTGAACGATAAGCTCGTAGTTGTGTCCGTGATAATGGGGATTGGCACATTTACCAAAAATATTTTCATTTTGGGCATCAGTCCAGTCTTTTCGATACAAACGGTGAGCGGCATTAAAATGTGCTTTTCTACTTACGGTTACTTTCATTGAATAGATTTTATATGATTAAAGAACCGTTCAAAAATGATTTTAAACCAAACGGTATAAGTTTCAGGATGAAGAGTCATATCATTCTCAATTGCTGTCAATGACATCCATTTCCAAGAGGCAACTTCATCAGGATTGATGCGAGGTGTACCGTCAAAGTAACCTATCATCACGTGATCCAGTTCGTGCTCTGTAAGTCCATTTTCAAATGGGGCCTTATAGATAAAACTGAACAATTCTTCAAGTGGAACACTAAATCCCATTTCCTCTTCCAAACGACGAGTACCGGCTTCTAAATTGTGCTCTCCTTCCCGTTGGTGGCTACAACAGGTATTGGTCCAAAGTGCTGGAGAATGGTATTTATGTAATGCCCTTTGTTGGAGCATTAACTCTCCATTTTTATTTAAAATAAAAACAGAAAAGGCGCGATGCAAAGCTGCTTTTTCGTGCGCTTCCATTTTAGGCATCGTACCAATAGGATTGTCTTCCCTATCAACAAGGATTACTTTTTCTTCTTTCATGCGTTCCAAAATTACCTATATTTTTTTCAAAAACCTATTCCGCTAGGTTTCAGTTCGCCCATTAATTGAATACTTTTGTGGAAATTTGATCGAATGGGATTTTTAGACGAAATCAAGCGCCGAAGAACTTTTGGAATCATATCTCACCCTGACGCAGGTAAAACCACTTTAACTGAAAAGTTGCTCCTTTTTGGAGGAGCAATACAAGAAGCCGGTGCTGTTAAATCCAATAAGATCAAAAAAACAGCTACCAGTGATTTTATGGAAATTGAACGTCAAAGGGGAATTTCTGTGGCCACTTCGGTACTGGCATTTATATATCGAGATAAAAAAATCAACATACTCGATACTCCTGGTCACAAAGACTTTGCAGAAGATACCTTTAGAACTCTAACAGCTGTAGACAGTGTCATCGTGGTAATTGATGTCGCCAAAGGGGTTGAGGAACAAACGGAAAAACTGGTGGAAGTTTGCCGTATGCGTAATATCCCAATGATAGTCTTTATCAATAAGCTAGATCGAGAGGGAAAAGATGCCTTCGACTTGTTGGACGAAGTTGAGCAAAAGTTAGGGCTTCAGGTTACCCCGCTCTCACTTCCTATTGGAATGGGGTATGATTTTAAAGGGATTTACAATATCTGGGAACGCAATGTGCAGTTATTTGTTGGAGAGCAAAAACAAACCATTGGTGAAAAAGCGCACTTTGAATCACTAGACGACCCTCAATTGGAAGATGCAATTGGTGCCCAAGCTTTAGAGACCTTAAAAGAAGAACTTGAACTGATCGATGGTGTCTATCCTAAATTTGATAGGGAGGCTTATTTAAAAGGCGCACTCCAACCCGTGCTCTTCGGCTCGGCCTTGAATAACTTTGGCGTTCAAGAATTGCTAAATTGTTTTATTGAAATTGCTCCAGAACCACTATCCAAAGCTTCTGAAGAACGGTTAATAGAGCCTCATGAAGACAAGTTTAGTGGGTTTGTCTTTAAAATTCACGCCAATATGGATCCCAACCACCGCGATCGTCTGGCGTTTATCAAAGTAGTTTCAGGCACCTTCCAACGCAACAGCCCTTACCTGCATGTTCGGCTCAATAAAAAATTAAAATTCTCTTCACCAAATACCTTCTTTGCGGAACGCAAAGAGATAGTGGACACCTCTTACCCAGGTGACATTGTAGGTCTTCACGATACTGGAAATTTTAAAATTGGCGATACACTTACAGCAGGTGAACAACTCCACTTTAGGGGAATCCCTAGCTTTTCCCCAGAACACTTTCGCTACATCAACAATAATGATCCCATGAAAGCCAAGCAGTTGGCAAAAGGAATCGACCAACTCATGGATGAAGGAGTTGCACAATTGTTTACTCTCAACCTCAATGGACGGAAAGTCATTGGAACTGTTGGTGCCCTTCAATTTGAAGTCATTCAATACCGACTACTTCACGAATACGGAGCGAAGTGTACTTATGAAAATTTAAATGTTCACAAAGCCTGCTGGATTGAAGGAGATGAAAAAAGTGATGCCTTTAAAGAATTTCGTCGTATCAAACAAAAGTTTCTAGCTCAAGACAAAAGTGGACAACTTGTTTTCCTGGCAGATTCAGCCTTTTCTCTTCAAATGGCTCAAGACCAATACAAGGAGCTACAATTCCACTTTACTTCAGAATTTTAAATAAAGTCTACAGGGCTTTAAATTTCTGAAATTTGTATTTTTTTAAAATAAAAAACCCTCCAAAAGGAGGGTTTGTTTTTTAAGCTTCACCAGTAGGTCCAAAATTTAATGGAATCGGTGGTGGCTCATTAGTTTCTATAGTTCCATTGACATTCTCAAAGCGCTGAATATTTTCAGCTAAGGCTTTTTGAAAGCGTTTGGCGTGTTCCGGTGTCAAAATCACTCGAGACTTAACACGAGCTTTAGGAGCACCAGGCATTACAGTAATAAAGTCGACGATAAATTCCGATGTGGAATGATTGATAATGGCTAAATTCGAATACACACCATCAGCAACATTTTCGTCTATAGCAATATTCAATTGCTTTTCTTTGGGGTCTTTTTTATCACTCATTTTCTAGAAACTTATTTCTTCTTCCTCTTTATCAATCAAGAGACTCTTATACTCTTCTTTTGAACCTACAATGATGTCATTGTAATTTCTAAGACCAGTACCTGCAGGAATTTTATGTCCCACAATAACGTTCTCTTTCAATCCTTCAAGAAAATCAACTTTACCGTTTACCGCAGCTTCGTTCAATACCTTGGTTGTTTCCTGGAAGGAAGCAGCCGAGATAAAGGACTTGGTCTGAAGCGATGCACGAGTAATTCCCTGAAGTTCAGGTGTTGCAGTAGCTGGTGCTGCATCACGTGCCACAACCAGTTGCTTATCTTCTCTTGTCAATAAGGAGTTTTCATCTCGCAATTGACGAGAGGAAATCACCTGACCTTGTTTTACATTTTCAGAATCTCCTACCTTTTCAACGATTTTCATTCCGTAAAGGCCGTCGTTTTCTTTGATGAAATCGTAACGGAATACCAATTGATTTTCTAAGAAAATAGAATCTCCCGGATCCATGATACGCACTCTACGCATCATTTGACGAACAACCACTTCAAAGTGTTTGTCGTTAATCTTCACCCCTTGCAAGCGATAAACTTCTTGAATTTCATTGACCAAATACTGCTGTACAGCTGAGGGTCCTTTTATTTTAAGAATATCTGCAGGAGTAATTGATCCATCAGAAAGTGGCATCCCTGCTTTGACAAAGTCGTTTTCTTGTACGAGAATCTGATTGGATAGTTTTACCAAATACTTTTTGATGTCACCAAACTTAGACTCTACAATGATTTCGCGGTTTCCTCTTTTGATTTTTCCAAAAGAAACTACTCCATCAATTTCAGATACTACAGCTGGGTTCGAAGGATTTCGAGCTTCAAACAATTCAGTTACACGAGGCAGACCTCCTGTAATATCTCCAGACTTAGCAGATTTACGCGGTATCTTAACCAACACTTTTCCTTCCTCAATTTGATCTCCTTCATTTATGATAAGGTGAGCTCCAACAGGTAGGTTATAGGAACGTAAAATATTGCCTTTTTTATCCGCAATAGACAAGGTTGGTATCAGCTTTTTATTTCTAGATTCAGAAATAACTTTTTCTTGGAATCCAGTTTGCTCATCAATTTCTACTTGATAGGTCAAACCTTGTTCGATGTTTTCGAAAACAATTTTTCCTGTAAATTCTGAAACAATAACCCCGTTAAACGGATCCCATTTACAGATTACAGTATCCTTTTTGATTTTCGCTCCATTTTTAATGTGGAGTGATGAACCGTAAGGAATGTTGTTTGTACTTAAAACACTTTTCGTTTTAGGATCTAAAACCTTGATTTCAGAAGTTCTAGAAATTACGATTTGAGCGTCTTCGCCGTCAGCGTCTTTTCCTTGTACTGTTTTTAAATCTTCAATTTCAGCTATCCCGTCGAATTTCGCAATCAATTTGTTCTCTTCAGAAATATTTCCTGCTACCCCACCTACGTGGAATGTTCTAAGGGTCAACTGTGTTCCAGGTTCTCCAATAGACTGAGCTGCGATTACCCCGACGGCTTCACCTCGCTGAACCATTTTACCAGTAGCTAGGTTTCTTCCGTAACATTTCGCACAAATCCCATATTGGGCAGCACAAGTCAAGGGTGAACGCACTTCAACAGATTCGATTGGTGCCTCTTCAATCAAGGCAACCTGTTCGTCTTTAATTTCTTGTCCAGCTTCGACGATAACCTCATTCGATCTAGGGTCAATTACGTCTTGAAGCACAACACGACCGAGAATACGTTCTCCAAGTGTTTCGACAATTTCCTCGTTTTTCTTGAGTGGTTTTACTTCTACTCCACGTAGGGTCTCACAATCTTCAATATTGACAATTACATCCTGTGAAACATCGTGTAGACGTCGAGTAAGGTATCCCGCATCCGCAGTTTTTAAGGCTGTATCTGCTAGTCCTTTACGAGCTCCGTGAGTAGAGATAAAGTATTCGAGAATTGAGAGTCCTTCTTTAAAGTTAGAAAGAATAGGGTTTTCAATAATTTCACCTCCACCTACGTTAGATTTCTTTGGCTTGGCCATCAAACCTCGCATACCGGTCAGCTGACGAATCTGTTCTTTAGATCCACGTGCTCCTGAATCTAACATCATGAATACAGAGTTAAATCCTTGCTGATCTTCACTGATTCGCTTCATGGCCAATTCAGTAAGCTTCGCGTTGGTTGAAGTCCAAATGTCAATTACCTGGTTATAACGTTCATTATTGGTAATTAATCCCATGTTGTAGTTACCGATCACGTTATCCACTTGGGCATCGGCTTCTTCTATCATGGTAATTTTTTCTGGTGGGATGATAATATCTCCTAGACTGAATGACAATCCACCTTTAAAGGCAAATCCGTATCCCATTCCTTTGATCTTATCTAAAAACTCAGCAGTTTCAGGAACACTGGTTACTTTAAGGATGTCCCCAATAATTTCGCGCAAGTTTTTCTTGGTCAAAACAACATTGAAATAGCCCGCAGCTTCTGGGACTACCTCGTTAAAGAGAACACGCCCTACTGTAGTTTCAATGATTTGATTTACCAATTCACCATTTTCATTAAAGTCTTTAGCTCTGATTTTAATCATCGCATTTAAGTCTACACGCTTTTCGTTCAATGCGATATGCACCTCTTCAGTAGAGTAAAATATCAAACCTTCGCCTTTCACTTTTTGCTGAGGAGTTGATTTTTTTGCTTTAGTCATGTAGTACAATCCTAAAACCATATCCTGAGAAGGTACTGTGATCGGTGAGCCGTTAGCAGGGTTTAGAATCGAGTGAGAAGCGAGCATCAAAAGTTGGGCTTCTAAAATCGCCTCTGGGCCTAAGGGTAAGTGAACAGCCATTTGGTCTCCATCAAAATCGGCGTTAAATGCTGTACAAACTAAAGGATGCAATTGAATTGCTTTTCCTTCAATTAATTTTGGTTGGAAAGCCTGTATTCCTAAACGGTGCAAAGTAGGGGCACGATTCAATAGTACTGGATGACCTTTCAATACATTCTCCAAGATATCCCAAACAACGGGCTCTTTTCTATCGATGATCTTTTTTGCAGATTTTACCGTTTTTACAATTCCTCTTTCGATAATCTTACGAATGATAAAAGGCTTGTATAGTTCGGCAGCCATTCCCTTGGGAAGTCCACATTCAAAAAGTTTTAATTCGGGTCCAACAACAATTACAGAACGTGCTGAATAATCAACTCGTTTCCCTAGTAAGTTCTGGCGAAATCTACCTTGCTTTCCTTTTAAAGAGTCTGAAAGCGATTTCAACGGTCGGTTAGAATCTGTTTTTACAGCAGAAGATTTACGTGTATTGTCAAATAATGAATCTACAGATTCTTGCAACATACGCTTTTCGTTTCTCAGGATTACCTCAGGAGCTTTAATTTCGACCAATCGCTTAAGACGGTTGTTACGAATGATCACTCTTCGGTATAAATCATTTAAGTCAGAAGTAGCAAAACGACCACCGTCTAGAGGAACCAAAGGTCTTAATTCTGGTGGTATGACTGGAATTACCTTCATGATCATCCATTCCGGTAAATTTTCACCACGCTCGTTAGCATCTCTGAAAGCTTCTACTACTTGAAGTCTTTTAAGAGCTTCCGTTTTACGCTGTTTTGATGTTTCGTTATTTGCTTTATGACGCAATTCGTATGACAAAGCTTCCAAATCGATACGAGAGAGCAATTCGATCAAACACTCCGCACCCATTTTGGCGATAAACTTTTCCGGGTCATCGTCTTCTTTGTATTGATTTTCTGGTGGGATTTGCTCCATAACGTTGAGGTATTCTTCCTCAGTCAAGAAGTCCATAGGCTGTAAAGCTTCACCTTCCTCGTTTTTAGCAATCCCTGGCTGGATGACTACATAACGTTCGTAGTATATAATCATATCCAATTTCTTGGATGGTAATCCAAGCAAGTAACCAATTTTATTTGGAAGCGAACGGAAATACCAAATATGTGCAACCGGCACCACCAAATTGATGTGTCCTACTCTATCGCGACGTACTTTCTTTTCAGTAACCTCAACCCCACAGCGATCACAAACTATTCCCTTGTAGCGAATTCTCTTGTATTTTCCACAAGCACATTCGTAATCCTTTACAGGACCAAAGATACGCTCACAAAAAAGTCCGTCTCGCTCGGGCTTATGAGTTCGGTAGTTGATCGTTTCAGGTTTGAGCACCTCACCTCTTGAATTCCCGAGAATGACTTCAGGAGAGGCCAATCCAATAGCAATTTTATTGAATTTTTTTTGTGTTATGATTTCGTTATTTCTAGCCATGTCTAACTTATCTTCTAATGTTATATTATTCTTCCAATCTAATGTCCAATCCTAATCCTTTCAACTCATGCATGAGTACATTAAAGGATTCTGGTAACCCAGGTTCAGGCAAGGTATCTCCTTTCACTATGGCTTCATAGGTCTTGGCTCTACCAATCACGTCATCAGATTTGACGGTAAGAATCTCTTGCAGTGTACTAGAAGCTCCATAAGCCTCTAATGCCCACACTTCCATTTCTCCAAATCGCTGACCTCCAAATTGCGCTTTCCCTCCAAGAGGCTGCTGCGTAATCAGTGAGTAAGGTCCAATTGATCTCGAGTGCATTTTATCGTCAACCATATGTCCAAGTTTTAACATATAGATCACACCAACTGTCGCTGGCTGGTCAAAACGCTCTCCAGTTCCTCCGTCATACAAATAAGAATGACCGTAAAGTGGAACATTTGCTTTTTCTGTCAAAGCATTGATTTCTTCTATGGTTGCTCCGTCAAAAATTGGTGTAGCGTATTTCTCTCCGAGGTTTTGTCCTGCCCAACCCAATACGGTCTCATAAATCTGACCAATATTCATTCGAGAAGGTACACCCAAAGGATTCAGTACGATATCTACTGGAGTTCCATCTTCTAAGAATGGCATTTCTTCCTCACGAACTATACGGGCAACAATACCTTTATTTCCGTGACGTCCTGCCATCTTATCACCTACTTTGAGCTTACGCTTTTTAGCGATATAAACTTTTGCAAGTTTTTTGATCCCTGCTGGAAGTTCATCTCCAACACTAATGGTGAATTTCTCTCTACGCAAAGCACCTTGAAGATCGTTTTCCTTGATTTTATAGTTGTGAATCAAGTCAGTAATCAATTCGTTGGTCTCTTTGGTAGTCGTCCAAGAGCCTTTTGTAAGGTGAGTATAGTCTTCAACAGCAGTTAACATTTTAAGAGTGTACTTCTTCCCTTTTGGAAGGATGTCTTCTCCTAAATCATTCTGTACTCCTTGACACGTTTTACCGTTTACTATGGTAAAGAGCTTTTCAACCAATACCGTTTTTAGCGCATCAAACTTTTCGTCATATACTGTCTCCAGTGCTTCGAGTTCTTGTTTGTCCTCGTTTCTTTTACGTTTGTCTTTTACAGAACGCGTAAAGAGCTTTTTGTCGATGACAACTCCTTGAAGCGATGGTGGTGCTTTAAGTGAAGCATCTTTTACATCACCTGCTTTATCACCAAAAATGGCGCGCAATAATTTTTCCTCTGGTGTTGGATCAGACTCTCCTTTGGGAGTGATTTTCCCAATCAAAATGTCCCCTGAATTGACTTCAGCACCGATTCGAATCATCCCATTTTCATCCAGGTCTTTTGTAGCTTCTTCGCTGACGTTTGGAATGTCATTAGTCAATTCCTCTGTACCTAATTTAGTATCTCTTACATCGAGTGAATACTCGTCTATATGGATGGAAGTAAAGATATCTTCTCGAACCACCTTTTCAGAGATTACAATTGCATCTTCAAAATTGTATCCTTTCCAAGGCATAAAAGCGACTTTCATGTTTCGCCCTAGAGCAAGCTCTCCTGCTTCAGTAGCGTATCCTTGACAAAGTACCTGTCCTTTGGTCACCCGATCACCTTTTTTGATAATGGGTTTTAAGTTGATACAGGTTCCTTGATTGGTCTTTCTGAATTTAATCAGATTGTAAGACTTTAGGTTTCCATCAAAACTGATGAGTTCATCCGTCTCAGAAAAATCATAGCGAATTTCAATTCTGTTTGCATCCACATATTCAACTACACCGTCATTTTCGGCATTAATGAGTACACGGGAGTCTGAAGCAACCTGTTTCTCTAAACCAGTTCCAACAATTGGAGATTCTGGTCTTAGAAGTGGAACAGCCTGACGCATCATGTTTGATCCCATTAAGGCTCGATTGGCATCATCGTGCTCCAAGAAAGGAATTAACGAAGCTGAAATCGAAGCGATCTGGTTAGGCGCAACATCCGTGTAGTTTACCTGGTCTGGGGTCACTAAGGGGAAGTCTGCTTGATCTCGAGCAATTACTTTTTCTGCTTGAATTTTACCTGACTTATCAAATTCGATATTTGCTTGAGCAATGAGTTGATTTTCTTCTTCCTCTGCACTCAAATAAACGGTTTCTTTTAAGTTGACTACACCGTTTTCTACTTTGCGATAAGGTGTTTCAATAAAACCAAGATTGTTCACTTTGGCATAGACTCCAAGAGAGGAAATCAATCCAATATTTGGTCCTTCTGGAGTTTCAATTGGACACAATCTTCCGTAGTGAGTATAGTGAACGTCACGTACTTCGAATCCTGCTCTTTCTCTGGAAAGTCCTCCCGGACCTAGGGCAGACAATCTTCTTTTGTGAGTGATTTCAGCAAGTGGATTCGTTTGATCCATAAACTGAGAAAGTTGGTTGGTACCAAAGAAACTATTGATTACTGATGACAAAGTCTTGGCA
>Ga0181553_10000165_pt1 | contig 51125 bp, 51 predicted proteins | sample 011ome_17_FD_133753 | JGI IMG/M metagenome (GOLD analysis project Ga0181553, IMG submission 133753) | Coastal salt marsh microbial communities from the Groves Creek Marsh, Skidaway Island, Georgia - 011502XT metaG (megahit assembly) | ecosystem: Environmental > Aquatic > Marine > Intertidal...
AACGACCTTACTATCATTCGCAAACTCAATCGAGCCTTTGTTAAGAATTTTAACACCAGGCTGTAAGAAAAATGGAACAGACTCTAACATGGTTACGATACGTGCAATCATTTCCCTTGCAATTGCACCTTTGTTAGCAAGAACTGCAACTGTTATTTCAGGTTTAAATAATAAAAACCATAAGAGATATGCACAAGATGTGATTGATTTACCACTCTGACGTGATGCAAGAACGACACTAAATCTATTGTCATTGTAGTGATTGATTAGATTTTCTTGATATCCACGAAGTCTAAAAGGAACCATACCTTCATCTAGTGATATAATTTGTGTATAATTTTCGATAAAATGTGTAGGGTCTTCAGAACACTTCATGTATTCTTGCATCTCTTGTTGAGTGTATTGTGTTTCAATACCTGCTCTTTTTACAAGAGTGTTACCGAGATATCCTTCGTTTTTATTGAGTGTCATCTTTTTTAGACTTCTTCAGAAACTTCTGTAGTTCTGATGTAGAACCAACATATAAATGATTATGTTGTGTTCCTATCTTCTGTTCGTCTTCCTTTTCTAAATCTTTAATTTTCTTTTGAACATCTAAGAGTTTCTCTGCAACATCGGCAGTAGTCCTTAGAATCTGTCCAGCGACCTCATAAGCACGTGGATTTTCCATCTCTTTAGATAGTTCAAGGATTCCATCCAATGCATCCTGACCACGTTCTACGAGGTTGTAGAGGTTCTCTCGTGCATACTTGTAGTCCGTTTCGATGTTATCTGAACGGGAAGGGAGTTTAACAACCTTTGCTTCTTTTTTGATTTCGCTGTCGATATCTAAAAGGTTATTTAATTGTTTGTCTATATCTTTTGGCATAATTAACTTGAATCACTTGTTGTATCCTCAGAGTATGTGGAATCAGCACCGTCATCATAAAAACTCACTGTTTCTGCAACCACAAACGTATCGGATGGGTCTACAGAACCTACAAATTTAAGTCTAGTGTTTGCATCTAAAGTTACAGCACTAGACAATCCAACTGTCAATCTATCTTCAGAGATACTTGAAACAGTAGGATTTGTCGATAAGTTTGTTCCGAATACTTCATCGTTTACACTTATCTTACTATTTATTGCACTTGCAAAAGTCACACTTGTGTTATTAGAAACTGCATTTGATGTTTCTAAGAAAGCAGGTTCATAGTGTTTAACTTCTTTTACTAGACCACTGTTATCTATTTGTGTAGATGTAAATCCAGCATTAACACCATCTGTAATGTAATCTCTTTCAATAACTGAATTGATGATACCACCAGTGTATACAGGGCCGAAGAAGTATAACTTCATATCAAACTCCATTGTATATGTTATCACTCTCCTTGTTAAAAAGTCTGATTCGTATTCATCACTGTAAGATACACTTTTTAAAATGATTGGAACGTCTCTAGTGTCCGACATATCATCAATCATTTTCATTGCAACTGTATATTCAGGTTGGAAATATGGTAAAATTTGTTCGACAATTTGTAATGCATCATGCATATTTTTTGCAAGAATGTCTAATGTAAATGATAAATTGTAAGGTGCTGGATTGTATTGATACTTTCTATTACTTCCACCCGTCTCTAAGGTTGTTTTACTATGTCTTATAAGTTTGTTTTGTTGTCTTGCTTGGTCATATTCAAACCCACTTAACTGAAATGCCATACGTGGTAATGAGATTGCACTTCTATTACCATCATTTAGATTTGGTTCCTCTGCAAGTCTCTGTAGAAACTTTTGTTTTGGGCCGTATGAAATAGGAACTAATTGTTCTGTTAGAACAGTTCCATCGTCTTTGATTTTTTTAACTTTGATATTATTAAAGAGTGTTCCAAAAATAGATACACTTCTTTTAATAGTTTCATTATAAAAATGGGTTCCAAACATTATGTAACCTCACCGAATGGATTTGTCTCTGAGAAGTCTAAGTAGTTATCTGCTTTTGTTTCAAAGTCTTTATTATCTGCTTGTGGGTCGTTTGTCATATCCATCACATCATCAATCGATGTAATTTCTCTTGCAGTTCCGTTTGCACCAGTAATCGTATCACCAACTTGAAGTGTTCTAGTGTTATCTTTTATCATAAGTTTTCTAGTTGAAGGTGTCCAACTTACAACCTCTCCAACCGTTGTAGTTACACTATCTATGACTGTTGTGATGTTTTCATTGGCAAGATAATTACCGTCACCACCAGTGTAAGAACTTGCAAGTGTCACTCCGATTTGATATGCTTGTTGGTCTTCTATTAAATCTATATTGATATTTCCAGTATCGAAATCTTCTCCACTGTATTCGAACAATTCACATTGTAGTTTGAATACGAATAGTTTACCAACTTGATAGAAAGGATTCTCGTGTTCTACAAATTTAATTTCGAACATAGAACCACTTAAAGGGAAGTAAATCAAGTCTCCTTCGTTTGGTCTTAGTGATGTTGCAAGGTTTGAATCTAAGGAAATGAACCTTTCCCATGAACGTAGAGATATTATAAAGGTTGCTTGGTCTCTTACTTCAATACCAAACTTAGACATGAGGTCTCCCTCACCCTCAAATCCTTCTGTATTTTCAATATACATTTCGACACTATATGAATCACCAAACTTAGATTGTATATCTTCTCCAAAGATGGAGTCTTCTTCTACAATCTCTCTTGGTAGATAAAAGGTCTCATGTCCATACATTCTCAAAGACTCAACTACTAAATCCTCGTAAAGGTGTTGTTCAGTTTGAACTGCATGGTTAAAAAATACGTTTGTTGGCATAATATTAACCCATCATGTCCATGACTGGCATTTCAAAATTCAGTCGGGACTCTTCTTCTAATCTTGTAATCTCTTCTTGTGCTTCCTGTTTCATTTGAGACCCATCTAATGTTACACCCCCAGGCAACTGTATACCTTGGAATTTAGAAAGGTTTTCACCCCATTGATACTTGACTAATGCAGTGCAATATTTTTTCAACCACATATCATTGTAAATATCAGTGAAGTCTGTTGGGTCTAGTTTTCTATAACACTCGATAATGATATACTCATCTGCATTTATATTACGAGTGTTCATATCAAGATACAATCTATTCATATGTGTATTATATCTGATAGGTTGTTGACCAACAAGCATTTGGTCTAACAAACTGATATGTTGTTGTATCATTGAGTATTGTAGAATGTTTGTAGATGTTAAATCATAGATATCATTCAATCTTAGTTGATATCTAAGGTCAAACATGTTAAGATTGTGTTTGTCGTTGAACGGGAATATGTTTATAACTGATAATACATATTCAGGTAAGACAATATAATTGTTTTGTTGTTTAAAAGTTTCATCAGTATACGCATGAGTTCCCGCTGCACTTTCAGTGAAGTCTTCATCACCTCTCATTGCAGTTAATTTATCTGACGTAAGTTGATGTTTGAGATACATTTTGATAGAACCATCATAATGATACTCACGGAAATATTGTAAACCTTCGTCTATTCTGTCGTCAAATTGGTCGTCATCGACATTGATTTCAAGAACAGGGGCACCAAGTTTTCTCTTGATGTATTCTTTTAATCCTGCTTTGCTGTTTGGTTCTGCCATAGTAAGTTCTCCTCTTACTATTTATACGTTTTTTGAACCTATTCGAAGTATGTCTTAGTTTGAAGTTTGTCGATTTTCTCGTCTATTCTCTGAATAGAGTTAAGAATTCTTTCGAAATCTTGTTCGACTTGGTCACGTGTTACGTAATCTTTAGCGATTTCTTCTCTTGTTTTATTAATAAGAATGTCGATACGTTTCTGTTCTGCTAGAAGAGACCTCACAAGAAATCCTGCTGGAACCACTATGAGTGTGATAATAATATCCCAAAGTAAATGAGGTTGTAAAGTTATTTCTTCCATACAACTATTTAGAAGATTGGGTTCCCTCTCTCGTCCAAATCAAAGACAAATTCATCAGGATTGTAATTTTCTATTTCACCAGCATTTGCAGTAGGTGTATCATAGTGCATTTCTATATTGAATGATACACTATACCTATCCTTTTTAGTAGGATTAGGTTCTACCATATGCATAAGTCCACTAGGAAACAATACAAGTTCTCCACTTTTTGGGTCAAAGTCCCAACTTGTAGCACCTCTTGGAGAGTGTGGAAAGTCTGCAACTACCTTTGCATGTGTATCAACTGCTGTAAAACATCCTTCGTCACCATCTGCATGAATATAGAATACACCACTATACCAACAACCATTGTGTAAGTGTGGTTTGTTCCATGCAAGGAAATCGTTTATGTTTGCCCAACAATTACCTAATCTCATATGTGCGATTTGTGGATTCAAACCATGAAAAGGAAACACTTCATCATAAAATAAGTGTTCAATTCTATTGATTAGTTTTTGAAATATCGGAGAGGACTCACAACCATCTTTAGATTGCCAACCAGTGTATGCATTTGAGAGTTGTCTACCCACTGGGTCTCTTTTTCTCATTGCATCCATTTCATCTTTTAACATACCCAAGTATTCTTCAGAGACACCTCTACTATCATCCAATCCTTCTTGTAAAAGATTTCTATGAAATACGTGTGTTGGAAATAATAATCTAACTGCCATCTTCTTCTCCTTGGTGGAAAGGACATTCGGGTGGTGGACTCTCTTCATTAAACATTTTACCTTTAGGTTTCCAATATCCCTTTCCTCTATATGGCCCAAAGTTTCTTACAGTCTCCTCTTCCATTAATTGTCCCCATTCTTGCATCGATTTACTCGTAGGTGTGTCTTCAAACTCTGAGGAACCTGTCCCACGATTATCTGTCCATGACTTATGTGTCTTAACTGTATAAGTTGCATTCCATGTTTCTCTTTTGAATGGAATGATTTGCACTAGAGGTGTTCCTGATTTGATAACAAACGAATGGTCTACCTTAGGATAAAAAATTATTTGTGCATTGTCCATACCAACATTAAAGGTGTCGGTATCAATTATACCTTGCCATGTTGCAAAATATTTATTCTGAAATAAGAAAGGGTCTAGATAAAAACAAGAATAGCCTGGAGGTGTTTTTACATTCCATGCATTTCTCATTTTAAATGCATCCTTTATCTGACTTCCTTTACCTAAGTATTCGAATGCATCTGCAAATTGAGTTGTAGGATGACTACGTGAATGATAATCTTGACCACTAGGGTCGAATGCTGCAACTTTAGTTGTCTCTCCATCATCTTCAGGATTAGTTCCATTGATAACTTCTATATCTCTATTTGCAGTTATAATCCATCCACTCTTTAACCAATCATCCATTGCTGGACAAGCACGAATTGTTTGTTGAACTTGTCCCTTGTTTAATTCTGCAACTTTAATATCTTTCCACCATTCAGGAACAATATTCTTCGCAAGAACTGGTTTAAAGTTCTTTACGGTGTCTGCATCATACGTGTGAAAATCTATCGTTGGCATAAAAAAATTCTTCCTCGTCAACTAGTCTTACTTCGTCTCCTCTTAAAACTAATGACCTTCTATCTATATATCTTGCAGACGGATGAGGTGCATCAGCACCATGTGGAATCCTACCATCAAACATAATTAATCTGTTTGGTTTAAATTCTATTTCTGCTATTTGATGATTCTTGACATGTTCATCACGTCCATCAATTCCTCTTTGATGTTCATCGTATAATCTCAATGAACCACCCCACTTTGGATTCCAATATCTATTTGGATAATAAAGAAATGATATATTCCATTCATCATGGTCTTCACAATCCGAATGAGTAGTTCCTTGTAAACCTTGAGTTTGAGAATTAAGTCCCATATACTGAAATCTTACCCACTTAAAACCAAACTCAGTTTGAACTCTTCTATTGAAATACTTTGCAAATAAAACATCCGACTGAGACATCCCGTCTTCTATTCTTCCATCACCTCTAAAATATGTTGCACCCCAAAACTGGTGATGAGGTAATCCAGTTGGACTGTCAGCATTTACTTGATTAGTCTTTGACCATATACTACTTTCAGAAATCTGTTTATCAAAATGATGCCAAAGTTCAGGTGCAAGATAATCATCTAAAACATAGATGTCTTTTAACGGCAACTCTTTTATTTTAAAGGGTTTGTCTAGATAGACGACTTCCATTCCCTACCTCTCATGGTCGGGTAATGTCGTTGGAACTGGTAATTGATTTATATAATCATCTAATGGTTTTAAATGGTCTTCTCTAGTTGCAAAAATTTCATTAACAAGTCCATCATAAATTACATATTGTGCATCAGCATATTCCATTACACGTCTTGCATTTGACCTATAAGGATGGTTAGAACCTTCCCTACCAGCAAATGTAACTTCAGTTAAATCATCAAAACCATACTTTTCAGTAAACTCTTTGATGTTTAATTTTACATTTTGATTCAAATCTGAAACAAATTGATTGTTAAGTGTTACACCGATTGGTGGTTCTGAGTTTGCAATGTATTGTTCAATTAATGTTTTTTCGCCATCTGTTAGAGGTCTTTTTTCGTTATCATCCCAACATTTGCTATAGTCATAATTTTCAATGACAACTTCAATATCATCGTATACCAATACGTCATAATCAAAACCTAATTCAGGTTTGTCTACGTTTTCGTAATCCCACTCTAAACCGTTTGGTTTTCTGATAATTAATTGATTATTTTCTGTATAGATTAATCTGTTCATACTTTATTATACCTCAATTTACCTAAAAAGGCAACATTGTTTTAAATCTTTTATAGTGTTCTAAATTATTTATGTGACTAGAATCCATCCCATCTATCCACGGCCCACCTCTTGTATAATGAATACCAGTGTAATCCCACTTCACTTCAGGGTCATCGTATCCTTCCACAAATATATATTTCTCAGGAATCTTACTTATTTTATCAGTCCATTCAAACTGATGTAATTGAGCACCAGTCCAAGTGTTTACAACTTCAGGTGTCAACTTCTTACAATCGGGATGACCATTATTAAAGAACATCATAGATGACCAAAGTTTACATGGATAGTCTATATTCACTTCACCATCAAACTTAGTTTCATCATGTTTCATTTGTGGATATTGAATACATGCAACTGCATCATCAGGATTTAGGTAATAAAACATGGTCAAAGGATTCTTCTTAAATATGAAATCATCATCGATGAACAAACTAAACCCTTCATAGTTTTCTAAGTAGGGGATTAGAAATCTGCTGTATGTAAACCATGTAGATTGATTCTCATAAGGTCTAGTATATTCGGGAATCTTAGATACATCTAAAAATTTTATCTCAGGGTTGAATGTGCTGTAGTCTACTAAATGACCACCACCAATAGACTTTTTAATAGTAAACTCTAAAGACCTCTTACATATTTCTTCTAGATTATTATGATTACTATCGTATCCTATGTAAATGTTTAAGGGTTTACCTTTTGCAAGTCTTGTAACCTTTTCATTATGAGCATATACATATTTTCTAAAGTCTATACTACTCATATCACATTGAAATTCTATAGTTTGATTAGTCCAACACAATGACATATTATCATGAGCAGAATTTTCTTTATTGTTTACTAACACTTTCCAACATTCGATAGTTTCATCAAGTGTCATAGATTTTACATGTTCTAATTGATTGAAAGTATCCCATATCAACATTTCCATGTTTGGGTCTTCCATTTCTTCAAAGACACCTGACCTTACACTGCCTGGATGAACTCTTAATTGTGTTTTACCACCAGCGTTTGTAGTGTAACCTTGAATAGGATTCCACAATCCATCTTTCTGAATACTTTGAACTAACCAGTGTGCTTTTGCAGAGTGATAATACATTGACTGAACACTCTGTTCAAAATTATCTGCAACAAAATCACCTTCATTTAATTCTTCTCTAATAATATCTACCATGGTAACTTGTTCACCATCTAGATTAGAAGTTTTGAATTTTGCTGGAACTACTGAACCTGGCATATCAGGGTCGGGTTGACCTGAAGTGTATACTTGTGGTAGAAATCTATGATATGTATTACACTGAAACTGAAGACCGTTAAATGTGATGAGTTTATCATCTCGTCTCATTTGTTCAATGTCACCCCACTTTACCAAACGAAGTTTAGGCATTTGATTGAACATCCACTCCCACATTTTATATGTTTCTGAATCTTTTGTGAAAGTGTTTAGATTGAGAGAACCTAAATGAAATTGTTCTGCAGAGTGTCTATGTTGATTTTCTGCAGACGTTAAATCAGGAAATCCATCGGGAAATTTGCCAATGAGTTCCTCTAAGGTTTTGATTTTATCCATAATATACTCCGTTCACTTATTTAGTGAACTATTTTAAGATGATACTGGAGTTCCAGGCCACGATTGTGTTAAGGAACCATCCCATCTAATCACTGGTGTTCTACCTTGTCTTGCGTATGTAGCAGGTTGTCTGTTTTGATACGTGAAAGGATTCTGACCTTGTCTTGCATAAGTCGAAGGTTGTCTGTTCTGATATGTGAACGGTGTTCTACCTTGTCTATCATATGTGACTGGTTGTCTATGTTGATAAGTAAACGGTGTTTGAGCGTTTCTTATGTTAGGTTCTTGACCATTCACTGGGTTTCTATAGGTAAACGGTGACCTATGTTGATATGTGAATGGTGTTCGACCCGTTCTTTGATACGTAACAGGTTGTCTATGTTGATACGTAAACGGTGTTTGTCTATTACGTATATTTGGTTCTTGACCATTCACTGGATTTCTGTATGTAAACGGTGACCTATGTTGATACGTAAACGGAACCCTATATGATACTGGATTCTGATAAATTACAGGTTGTCTGTTCTGATATGTGAACGGTGCCTGTGCGTTTTTAATTGTTGGTTGTCTACCATTTACAGGGTTTCTATAAGTAAACGGTGACCTAAAGTTATATGTAAACGGAACCCTATATGATACTGGGTTTCTGTATGTGAATGGAGACCTAAAGTTATATGTTGAAGGTTGTCTCGCATTCGCAATGTATGGAACCCTATAAGATGCTTGATAAGTGAATGGGTTTCTTGCGTTTGCAATATATGGAACCCTATAAGATGCTTGATAGGTAAACGGATTTCTAGCATTCCCGATTACAGGTTGTCTAGCATTTCCTATTACTGGTTGTCTTGCGTTACCTATTGCCATTTTTTATTCCTATGTTTATATTGCAACTCCAGTTTCAGGGTCTCTAAACCATTTTTCCATATTGTAATAATTTAAAATCCCTTGTCCTTGAGCATCTAAATGAGCCTCACATGCAGTTGCATCAAAAACTCCACTGACAACAAAATTGTCCTTTAGCGTTTTTACTTCAATAGTTCTTGTTTCTCCCAAAAACTCGTAACTAAATTGTTTTATTGCCCACTCTACTGAATCGTTTACTTGTATATCGTCTCGGGGTTCTCCCGTATAAGTTGTTGTTTCGAATGTTAATGACATAATGTTAATACCTATTTAATAAATTTAATTGTAAAATCACCACCAGTTGGGTTGAAGGGACTAGGCCCTGTTGTTACCCATGTCGGTGCTGGGAAACTCATACTATGAGCTGCATTTGAATATGTTGCTAATGGGAAAGCGGTCTCCGATAATCCAGGCGAACTAATTTTAATTTTAGTAAACCCAGCACTTACTAATGGAGTTGGCCCTCCTGGCGATGCAAGGAAAACATTCCAATTAGCGGCTATCATTGCAGGATATGATGGCCCATTTTTCCCTACCATTATTTTATTTGAACCACTGAATAAAGCTCCAGCAGTTGGTGATTGAGGACTTGAACCTAATCCTGATGGATTACCATAAGGAACACCATCAGTAAATCCTATGTAATATGCATATCCACTTGCTGAATAAAGAGTCATTTGTCCTGATAAAGTATAATGAACTGAGTCAAATGTATACGTATACGGTGACCTAAAACTGTAAGTAAACGGACTTCTAAATGAATACGTAAACGGTTGTCTTGCGTTAGCAGGATATGTAGCAGGATACCTTGCATTATACGTGAATGGTTGTCTCGCATTAGCAGGGTATGTAGCAGGATATCTTGCGTTGTATGTAAACGGTGCCTGTGCGTTCTTAATTGTAGGTTGTCTTCCGTTTACTGGATTTCTATATCCAGCAGGTTGTTGAGCATTTCTAATATTAGGTTGTTGAGCATTTACAGGGTTTCTATATGTAAACGGTGACCTAAAGTTATATGTCGAAGGTTGTCTAGCATTTGCAATATAAGGACTTTGTGCGCTACTTGGATTTCTATAAGCAGCAGGTTGTTGTGCATTCCTAATATTTGGTTCTTGAGCACTTACTGGATTCTGATATGTAAATGGTGACCTATGTTGATAGGTTGACGGTTGTCTCGCATTCGCAATATAAGGACTCTGAGCATTCGCAATATACGGATACGGTTGTTGAGCATTTCTTATATTTGGTTCTTGAGCACTTACTGGATTCTGATATGTAAATGGTGACCTATGTTGATACGTAGAAGGTTGTCTTGCCTGTGCAATGTATGGACTCTGAGCATTTGCGATATAAGGATAAGGTTGCTGTGCATCTGCGATATATGGGGTCTGAGCATTAGCAATATATGGATAAGGTTGCTGTGCGTTAGCGATATAAGGTGTTTGACTATTCGCAATATAAGGATACGGTTGTTGAACACTTTGTTGACCTGATGCATCGTTCCACCCTGTAGGTGTTTTAACATAGATTTGGTCAACTGCTTTCCATGTGGATGATGCAGTTTTAACCCATGCACCCTGAGTTGAATTCCAACCAGCGGGTGTTTTAACTTTTTGTGAACCTGAAGCCATATCCTATCTTATCCTTAATTAAGTAATATACTCTTATTTATTAAGAGTATAAAATCCATAAATCACCAACTGCGCCATCACCTGAAGAAGGTGCTGATGTTGATTGATATATGTTTCTCGCTGTTCCACCACTATTTGTTGCGTTTGTGATGGTAATCGCTCCTGATGCAATCGTTCCTACTGAAATATTAGGTGTTCCAGTTAATCCACTTGCATTGGTTGCCAATGTAGCAGTTGCGGCGTTACCCGTGCAAGACCCTGAAGACCCTGATACGTTACCAGTAACGTTTCCAGTTAATGCACCTTCAAAAGAAGTTGCTTTTACGTTGTAAGAACCGAATGTCCATTCATCTTCTGACTCGTCCCAAAGTAATGATACGTTAGTTGAACTTCCTCTTTCGACTTCAATACCAGCATCCTCTGAAGGAGTTCCAGTCACATCGTTGTTAAGAACAACAATGTTATCAGAGACATTAAGTGTTGCAGTGTTAACAGTTGTTGTAGTTCCGTTAACTGTTAGGTCACCTGAAAGTGTAAGGTCTCCAAAAGAAACGTTATCTGATGTTCCAACTGCCTGTCCAATACTTACAGCACCTGAACTGATTGAAACACCAGTTCCAGCAGTAATATGTGCTTGGACTTCTGATGCACTTGGCCCTGTATATGTAATTACACCTGTTGATGAATTATATGCAAGTGAACCGTCTCCACCTGAATCTGTTACTGATACAAGTCCTCTAACTTCTGCATCTGTTCTTTCTGTAAATGAGAAAGCACCTGTTCCACTGTTGTATGATAAATCACCACCAGCAGATACTAAACCTCTGATGTCTGAATCTGATAAACCAGCAAGTGTAAGTGTTCCAGCAGCATCGTCATATGTTGATGTAATGTTTGTTCCACCGACTACTAAACCGTTTACGATATCTTCAATCTCTTCTTCTGTTTTACCTGAAGAGTTAATTGTAAGTGTTCCGTTTGCATCGTCATACGAAGTTGAAATGTTTGTTCCAGCAGTAATTAATGCGTTTACTCTGTCGTCAACTCTTTCATTTGTAAAATATTGATTGGTTGACCCTTCTCCGATATCATCAGTGTCTAGGACAACTGCGGCACCAAGTGATACTGAGTTTGAGTTAACTGTAACAGCACTATTAGTAAGTTTTGCGTTTGTGATAGAACCTGCTAACATAGCATTAGTAATACCACCTTCTTTTACTTGAAGTGTGTCTGAACTTGTTTCGATTGAACTATCATCAACTGATACTGCAAGTGTTACATCACCTGTAGTTCCACCACCTGATAACCCGTCACCAGCAGTTACTGATGTAATATCACCAGTTGGAACCGATGCGACTTGTGAGTCAACGTATGCTTTTACTGATTGTTGTGATGGAAGTGCAGTAGCACTGTTTGATGACATGTCATCTTCATCAGTGATTGGAACGTCAATAACGATTGTATCTGAACCATCATCGTAAGTTGCAGTTGCAGCACCTGTTCCACTTATAATACCACCGATTTTATCTGCGATTGCCTCTTCTACTGCAGAACCTACTGCAGCACCGACCAAATCACCTGATGAGTTGATAACCTCAACACCACCAACTGATAGACCGTTCTTAATATTAAAATTCTTTTCTCCTGCCATTAGATGGTTCCTCCATCAATCTGAACATTTGCAAGAGTTTTTGAAGCAGATGCATTTGATAAATGCGTATCTACTTTTCCTGTTGTGAAATACTGATTGGTTGACCCTTCAGAAATATCATCCGTGTCAATCTGCGATAATGCAGAAGCGACAATTTTACCTGATGATGTGATGACTTCCGTGGAACCAACTTCTAATCCATATTCTATTACAAATTTGTTTTGTGTTGCCATTGTTGTGTCCTATTAGGTTGGATTTGTTAAATCTATACTACTATTTAGAAGATAGTGTTCTTCAAAAAACCTATACTGTTAATAAATTTCTACTTAATTTAAAACTTGTCGAAGATGTTGAAGCAGGTGTAACTCTTAGTCTCACGTTACCTGAATTAGTGTCTACAGATAGTGTAAACAATGAGGTATTTGTGTAGATATCACCGAACTGAGAGAAGTAAGCATTTGATGAATTATGAATTACCATGACTTCACATGCATGATAATTAGTTCCTTGTGATGCTTGTATATGATACTTTGCACTTCTATAACTTAAAAGAGGGAATGTATCTAAATTTACTTCTGTAGTTGCAGTTGTTGTCAAAGTTGCAGTTGCATCCATTCTCAAATTCTGTAATGAGAGTGGGCCGACTGCAGTAATTTGACCAGTTGATTCGATATCTCCTGCTTTAAAATCTGCGTATGCAAATCCACTATCCGAAGTGTCTATAGTGTTTGATGGTTCTGTCTCCAACCCATCAAATAGTTTCCATGTTGAATCACTTGCATCTCTTACAAGGCCAGTGTATTCTGTTGCACCATCTGAAAGACCATCATCATAATTTCCATAGAAACCAATATCTATAATATCACTTGAAGTGTTACCACTTGCAAGTTCCATCATAGAGTCTGTAATAGACATGGTAGTGGAATCAACAACTAAATTAGTTCCTTGAACCGTTAAATCTCCAGTAATTGTAAGATTTCCATCCACGGTTGAGTTTCCTAATGATTGGAAACCTAAGTCCGTGAAAAATTTAGTTTTTGTTGCCATAATACTATTTATACAAAAAGAAAGGGGGACATTACGTCCCCCTTAGATGATTTTTTAAAATCGTTTAAGCGTCTACTGTAGTTCTATCGAACTTTATCACTGTAGATGATGATGAAGCAGGTGTTGCTAATAATCTTAGATTACTCCCACTTATATCTGCATCAAATGTTGCAAGACTTTTTGATTTCAAAGTGCCATACTGAGTTAACGTGACTGCAGAACCGTCATGAACAACAACAATTTCTGTAGAGTGGAAATCACTTCCCTCTGACATTGCAACAACATATCTTGCAGCTCTGAAATCTGCTTTCGCAAATGTGTCGAGTGCAAATTCATCTGTTGCAGTTTTTGTTGCGTCGCCTGATGTTCTGTCCTTCGATTTGACTTTCTTTGTAGTCGTAATTTCATCGTTGTCTACATCGAATTGTATTCCACGAATCAACTCAGCGATTTTAAATGCGTTAGTTTTCGCCATGTTTTACTCCTTATGAAAGTCTAATTTGGAAGGTTTTGAATGTTGTATTAGTATTAGCAGGTGTTACTAACAATCTCATGTTTCCACTATCTATATCACTTGAAAGTGAGAATAATGAAGAACTTGAGAATGCATCACCATACTGAACAAAATACGCATTCGAACCATCGTTAATCAATAATACTTCGGCCGCATGAGTTCCAGCACTAGCATGAGTTGCCATTACGACATACTTAATTGCTTTATTGCCAGTTGCGTTTGAACTCAAGACTTGGTCGGATGTAGTTGCAGTCAATTCACTTGTTGTGAAGAAACCTTGAACTAAATTCGAGATTGAAGTCTGAGCGACCACCTCTAAAACGTCCCCTGATACTGCATTCGCCTGTAATGTAAGTGAACTGGTAGAAGTTCTTGCATAGTCGTCTCCGACTACAAGTTTAATACCGTTCAAGTAAACCTGTTCTAAACCAAGTGTATACGATAAGGATGCTCCGTTATCGTCATTACCTGAGAATAGTGTTTGGTTTCCAGTTACACTATATGTGAATGTTGTAACACCAGTTGATGGCGCATCGGTGAAACTTAATGTTCCACTACCGTTAGTTGATAACAACTGACCGTTTGTTCCATCACTAGTTGGGAAAGTGATTGCATCATTTATAGTTAGAGAGGTAGGGTTAGACCCCACTTCTACAACAGCAGCAGACCCATCATCCTTCTCAGTGTATAACCTACCGTGGTAAGTATTTACCGCTAATTCTCCAAGAGACAAATCACTTGTGCCTGGAGTTGCGTTCTGAGTAGAACTTCTTTTTAATTGGATTACTGATGCCATTTTACTCTCCTATTGATTGGTTGAAATTAATTACTATTAAAATGTCCCACCGTCAATAGCAGTAACTGTCACAGCACCTGATGATACTGTAAAGTTATCTGAGGAAAATGAAGCAATACCTTTTGCAGATGTTGTTGCATCATCGATAGCAACATCACCTGAAGTTACAGTGAAGTAACTACCTGAGAAAGATGCGATACCTTTGTTGGAATCTGTTGCATCTTCAGCAGCGATTGTTATTGCACCGTCAGCATTAGTTACATCGATACCTTCACCAGCAGTTAAAGTTGCAAGTTCCATGTCTCCATTAGAACCATTACCAACCAATAACTCTCCAGCAGCAGGAGCAGCACCGTCTACAGAAGTGATTGAACCACTTAATGCAAGACCTGTTGCTTCTAAACCACCGAATACAGCACTCATTGCTGTTCCAGTAAATGTTGATGAACTATCTGTTGCTGAACTTAATGCAACGAACTTACCTGATGAATCATCTAAACCAAAGAAACCAACTTTAGCAGAACCATCGTTATACTTAAATTTGATACCTCTGTCTAGGTTGTCATCTGATGCATCGTCACCGATTTCAAATACTGGGTCAGCAACTGAAGTAGTTGTTGAGTTTACAGTAGTTGTTGTTCCGTTAACTGTTAAGTTACCTGAAACTGTTAAGTTACCTGAAGCAGATATGTTTGTTGATGTAATATCGTCTGATGTAAGTGTTCCATCAACGTCAACATTGTTAAATGTTACGTTGTCTGATGTTCCAACTGACTGACCAATTGCAAAAGTTGCTGTTTGACCTGAAACAGAAGTTGTTACACCTGTTCCACCAGTGAAAGTGATTGATTGTGAGTCTAAGTCGACTGCACCTGTTCCACTGTCACCTGCCATGTCTAAGTCTTGAGCAGTTACTTGTGAATCAACATATGCTTTAACAGATTGTTGTGAAGGAACTTTAACATCTGAATCAGAAGACATGTCATCTTCGTCAACAAAGAAGTCAATCATACCGAGTTCAACGGCACTGTTTGCGATTGTTACAGCACCACTTGATGCCATTGTTACGTCACCACTTAGTGATACGTTATCAAATGAATCACTTCCGTCATGAACAAGAATTTGTCCTGATGTTGGAGATGAAATATCTGAGTCTGTTGCACCTGCTAGTGTTGATGTTGTTGATAAGAAAGAAAGGTTACCTGAACCATCTGTTCCTAATACTTGGTTTGCACTACCATCACCTGAAGGTAATACGAAGGTCACGTCTGAAGCAAGTGTATCAGGAGATTTCAATGCAACGAAATTACTTCCATTGTCTGAATCTTCCATTAACTTTAATGAACCACCTGAAGTTGAACCGTTACCAACTTTAAAGTCAGCAGGAGTTGCAGATGAACCATCTACGATATCAGTATAGTATTTACCACCGATTTCGTGTATCGCAGCTGCACCTAAAGAGTCTACAGATTCGATATAAAGTTTTGCACTAGCACCATCATTCGACCTATCTTGCACATACGCTAATTCACCTTCGCTCAAGTCTGAGACTGCTGGTGCCGTTGCTCCTGTGCTTCTTTTAATTTGAATTACTGTTGCCATTTTTATTTCCTATAAAAATTAATTAATTAATGTTTATGACTCTGCACTATTCGAGTCGTGAACCATAATCTAAAATTCTATCCTCTCACTATGAGGGTCGGATTCTCACTGATTGAATCCCTTGATATCCTTGTATTTATAAAACTAAAACGTTCCACCATCTATAGAAGTGGTGGTTGTCCATTTGTCTGTTTCTGCATCGTAAGACAATAATCCATCGTCTGTTTCCGTTGCATTTACGTCTGCAAGTTCATTAATTGATTTAGCAGAAAGGTTTACATTTGATGAAGTGTTTCCAATTGCAACCTGTTTTGCACGTATATTTGTTGCACCTGCTACTCTAGCACCTACTGAACCTGTTGCTCTGTTTAATGTTCCTTTAATATTACTCATAATTACCTCGTTACGCCTGGAGTGACAATTGCTTGTCCTTCTATAACTCTACTAGTTGCACCTCCACTACTAGTGATTGTCAAATCATAGACATATCTACCAGCAGATAAACCTGTTGTTTGGGTGTCTGTTAAAGATAATGTTACTTGTCCTGTTGCTTCTGCAATAGACGTTGAGAAAGTTTCAGAGACAGAAGAAGAACTATATGTCTTTCTTATTTGTGATGATGCAGAATAACCTGATAAGTTTAAAACATCACCAGCAGAATCAGTCACATCAACTGTTATACTGAAGTCTGTTCCTTGGTCTATATATAAGTTTGCAATAATCGCCATATAACTATTTATGCGTTTTTAATGTTTACTTACTGAATTGAGCAGTAGGAACCGATTGGTGAATCTTTTCTACTGTTCCACTATCATTTGTGTAAACTTCGTCAACTTTTCTAACAGTTCCACCGTCATTTACATATACACCTTTAACTTTTGCAACTGGGCCAATAGGTCTTGTAGAAGTGTAATTGACCTGATATGTATAAGGTTGTGCAATAGTGTAAGGAACCTGATAAGGGTTTTGATATATCGAAGGTTGTCTTGCTTGTGCAATATACGGTGTCTGTCTATTAACTGGATTCTGATATATAACTGGTTGTCTGTTTTGATACGTAAACGGTGTTCTACCAGTTACCTGACGTGTATAAGGTGCCTGATGTTGATAGGTTGACGGTTGTTGTCCTTGTCTTGCATACGTATTAGGTTGTCTATTTTGATATGTGAACGGTGCCTGTGCATTTGCTATATACGGATACGGTTGTTGACCATTAGCAATGTATGGATACGGTTGTTGAGCATTAGCAGGATACGGTTGTCTTCCTTGTGCAATATAAGGTGATTGATAACTTGCTGGTTGTTGAGAAGTTATCTGATAACTTGCAATGTAAGGAACCCTATACGATACTGGGTTTCTATATCCAGCAGGTTGTCTTGCCTGATATGTAGTCGGATGTTGATACGTATGTTGATATATCACTGGTTGTCTATTCTGATACGTAGAAGGTATCTGATTTTGATATATCACTGGATGCTGATAAGTAGCAGGATATGGTGTTTGTTTTTGTCCTATTGCCATTCTCTACCTCCTACTTAATAAATTTAATTGTAAAATCACCACCAGTTGGGTTGAAGGGGCTAGACCCTGTTGTTACCCATGTTGGTGCTGGAAAACTCATACTATGAGATGCATTTGAATATGTCGCTAATGGAAATGCTGTTTCTGATAAATTAGGTGAACTGATTTTAACCTTAGTAAATCCAGCATCTACCAATGGCATTGGCCCTCCTGGCGATGCAAGGAAAACACTCCAATTAGAAGCTATCATTGCAGAATATGATGGCCCATTTTTCCCTACCATTATTGCATTTGAACCACTGAATAAAGCTCCAAGAGTTGGTGATTGTGGTGAACTACCTAATCCTGCTGGATTACCATAAGGAACACCATCAGTAAATCCTATGTAATATGCATATCCACTTGCTGAATATAAAGACATTATTCCTGATAAAGTGTAAAATTCTAAATCATATGTGTAAGTGGATGGGACACTTGCAATATATGTTGCTGTTTGTTGAGCAGATGCTTCATATGGAGTTTGTCTATTTGCAATATATGGACTTTGTTTGTTTGCTGGTTGTTGAGCAGTATACTGAGCATTTGCGATATATGGAACACGATAACCAACAGGGTTTCTATAAGCAGCAGGTTGTCTTGCCTGATATGTAGCAGGGTGTTGATAAGTTACCTGATATATTACAGGTTGTCTACTATTATATGTAAATGGACTTTGTGCCTGATATGTAAATGGACTTTGACCTTGTCTTGCGTATGTAAAAGGTGACCTACCTTGTCTTGCATAAGTCGAAGGTTGTCTTGCCTGTGCAATATAAGGTGTTTGACTATTCGCAATATACGGATAAGGTGTTTGTGCATTTGCAATGAACGGATAGTTCGCATTCACTGGATGTGGATACGGTTGTTGTGCATTTGCAATATACGGACTTTGTGCGTTTACTGGATTTCTATAAGTCGAAGGTTGTCTGTTCTGATATGTAAAAGGTGTTTGTGCATTTGCAATCGCTTGTCTTGTTGCTTGAACGTTTGCAGGCGTTTGACCAATAGCAGGTTGTTGTGCTTGGTATGGTTGTTGGAACGTAGTTCCTATATTTACATAGATTTCATCAGACATATCATACTACAAACCATAAGTGACCAGTCGATGTAGAACCAGCACTTGAAGGTGCAGAAGATACTATTTCATAATCAAGAACTACATTGTCACTATCGGTTTTAACTCCGTTAGATGTATTTACAGAAAAACTTCCTGAACCACTTAATGTTAAACCGTCACCACCACTCAAATATGATTGAACATCTGAGTCTCCGTATTGAGCAGAACCATCTAGTGTTAATGTTCCAGCAGAGTCGTTATAAGTTGCAGTGATACCAGTTCCACCAACGATTAATGCACTGACTCTATCGTCAACTCTTTCGTTAGTGAAATATAAATTGTTTGAACCTTCAGTGATACTATCTGAGGTTGTTGAATTGTCAGCAGGTTCCCAATACTGATTTGCGTTATCCCATACTAGAATTTGACCTGCTGTTGGAGTTGTGGTATAATTAACATCATCAAAGAAGTTTAAATCTTTACCACTCATTCTTGAGTCTACCCTTGCATCAGTATAATACAAATTACTGCCTTCTGTCAAGTCTCCTGTATCATGGTTTGCAATACTTGAAACTGTCCCCGTGACATCTCCAGTGAGGTCACCAGTGACATTTCCAGTGAGGTTACCAGTAAATGATGTAGAGGTGATTGAACTAAATCCTGTTCCTGTTCCACCTGTAATAGTTGCAGTTCCATCTGTTAAACTTCCACCAGTTACAGCACCACTGAATGTTGCCGCAACACCTGAACTAATAGTTCCTGAGTTGATAGATAAAGTTCCATCTGTAATTGTTGGAGCAGTAAATGTTCCACCCGTATTAAGTTTTAAATTACCATCTGCAAGTGTGTTACCAGCAAGTTCAATATTAAAATTAGACGAATCTGATAATGCAGTTGTTCTGTTACTTCCATCACCATTTAATATTATACCACTATCGTTTGTATTATAGATGGATTGTGCAGCAGTGTTAGTAAAGAATCCTGATACAGCACCAGTGTCAACTACACCTAAGTAAGAACCAGTGTATGCATATACACTAAGTTTATCACCAGCACTTGCACCACCTGAATACGAACCTATAAGTGTAAGTGAACTATATGTGTTCCCACTTACAACTCCGAATCCACCAATAGAAAAGTCTGTATCTGCAACTAAGTGTTTATCATTTAGATACACTTGAACTCTTTTTGTTCTGAAAGACATAGTGTTTCCAAAACCATCAGCACCACTAAACGATGTTTGACTAGCAGATGCAGTAAATATAAATTCTTGGAAGAAGAATGATTTATCTTCTAAACTATTAACTGCATCAACAATAGTCTCTTGATTTTCAGTTCTAAGACCACTGATATCGCCGACATCATTTGCAAGGTCATTATACCTAGTTCTGAATTGTTCTAATGTTGAATATTGGTCTACTGTTTTAGCCATGAACTTTCTCTAATATAGTGTTTAACATTAATTTTATTTCGGAAATTTCTTCCTTTAAGTTATTTATCTCATTCACCTGAGACTTAAATACTTCTTTCCTTCTTCTTTGTAGTCTCCATGCATTTATATCTGTTGAAACTATTGCAGTGGATTCTTCATCTCTTAATAATGATGAATGTCCTTCCACCTTAACATACTCTGACATTATGCAAGTCCTATACATCTCAATGCAGATACCGAAGGAACGACTGCAGTATTGGTTCCTTTACCTACAATCTTAACTGCGAAAGCAGTGAATTCAGGTAAGTCTTCTACTGTAAATTCATATTCCTTAAAGTTTCTTGCATCTGCTTCTATTGTTACATCGGGTGAACCATCTGTATTAAAGTATTTCCAATCTATATCATCAAAAGACGTTGAGATATCATTTTCTAATACTTTATACATGAACTCTACTTCTGTTGTAGGTGGTCTAAACACATCTGCAATCACTTTAATAGATGAAGCAGGTGTCTTCAAGTTAACTTTTCTTGTGCAATACACCATTACGTTGTTATCACCGTCTGCTTCTGTTGATGGAACATATGTAGTTCCTGTAACAACGTCACTTGATGAATCAATTTTATTTAATCTGTTTCCGATTGCAATCGCACCAATAGTTGCGATATCGATAACTGGTGACACGTTTGGATTCACTGACATTAACTGTAATATTGTTGTCATTGATTTTTCTGACTGTAGTAAGTGTGATGCACCTTCGTTAGTTGCAGAAGCAATAACGTGTGATGAATCAAAGAATACGTTATCATTCAATGTGATAAATTCGTTACTTGTTCTCTTACTGTATGCAGTTCTATTTGAATAACCTTCAGGCGAATTCATAGGTGTCATCAATACGTTTCCACTTATTCTAGTCATTGCAAAAGTTAAATTTGGAATCATAGTGTGAAGTGTATCGAAGTAATAGTTTCTAGAACATGTTGCACTGTCACCACCACCCAATACATTATCGTTTGCAGTGTATGATGAATCTAAATCGAATGATGTTAAATCAGGCGTTACTGTAAATGAATCAATATCTATATTTGATAGATTTGTTCCTGAACCAGTATATGAACTGTTGATTGCACTTACTGGAATACCACCAAGTGTATCTCCTACTGAATCAATTGCAAGTGTTAAGTCTGAACTTCCACCATCAAAGTTTGAGTAAGTCAACGTATCAGAAGTCGAATAACCACTGCCTGGGTCTGTAATAGTTGCAACAATATCTGTTCCACTATTTGTGACTACTACTTTAATATTTGCACCCGAACCATTACCTACATCTAATCCATCTCCTGATAGATTATATGTTCCGTCATTTGGTGTTGAACTTACACTAGGTGTTCCTATTGTCAATACTCCATTTAATTTATCACCAGTTACACCATCAATTACGACTTGTGAATTTTCAGTATACATTCCGTGGAAGTAATTATATACTTTCACATATGTTTGACCATCGAATGTCTCGATTGGATTATCTTGTAAGTCTGCAACTGGTAATGATTTATTTTCAAAAGTAAGTTTTGGTTGTTTTGAAGTATCAAATTGTGCATGTTTCATGTGGAACTTCAAGTCATCTTCTTGTGTTGCAGTCCATGTGGAAGCATTCTGAGACAAGAATAAAGAACCAGCATATGGTTGTCCTGAAATTGTTTGTTGTGTTGCAAGGTCTTTCTCACCCATTCTAGAAATCCAACACTCATAATTGTTTGAGTTTGAATATACTACGAATGCATATTCAACATTTTCTTCAACATAAACTGGTGAATCGAATGTAAATGTAGTTGCAACTGAACCGTCTTGTGATACATTCACTTCTGATGGGTTCTTAGTAACTGTTGAGAACGGTAAGATTGTCTTGCCTGGATATCCGTTATCCATAGTTCTAACTTCGATGGACACTGGTAGTGTTCCATCTTTTGCTTGGAAGTATAGGTCTATAGATGTCATGAACATACCACCTGACTTTTCTACAATAAATGATTGTGCAAGTGGGTCACCCCAACCTCTATCTGAAATATCAATGAAATTAAATCTTCTTAATTCTCTATCAAACATTACAGGAGCACTACCCAATGCTGTAGGTGCAAATATAGGAGGTTCTGGCTCAGGTATCGGTAACCTTGGAGGTGGTGGCGGTGGTAATACAGGCGCTATCGGTGGAACGAAAGGTAATTCAATTGTATCGATAGGTATATCAGGTGCCTCAAATATTGGTTCTTCAATAGCAGCAACGTTTATCGGAATTGGAATATTTGGAATCGGTGGAGGTGGCATTATTATTTCAGGTGCGATAATATCGAACTCTTCTGCGTTCATTCTCTCACCTCTTCTGATAAAGTCCCTCTGACCTGATATTCTTTCCATAATTACTCTACCGTTTCTTGTAGAAGTAATTTCTGTTTGATTAGATTGTAATAGACCTTGTGCCTGATAAACACCTGATGCTTGTGAATTTGGATTTGACAAGTCATAGAATGAAGATGTAATTCTTAATTCTCTTTGACCAGTTGCAAATCTTTGTGAGTTATTGTTAGGTAAATCGAAGTATCCTCTTAGTCTACCATTACCATCTGATTTAAGATTTGATGAAACTGTTGTTCCACCATCTTGTGAATAAGTTGTGTTATAAGGTCTTACGAATGCATTTACATTTATTCCGTCAAAGAAGAAGTAATGGTTTGTGCCTGGTTTTAAGTTAGTCGCATCAATCTCAATTGTTCTTGCTCTCATGAACGGTATAATTGATACGGATACAACTCTATCGTTTCTTGTTTCTACGAAGTCTTCTACAACACTTGTTGTTACACCTGTTCTTGTTTGTGTCTCTACAGTTTCAGTGACTTCTCTTGATACTTGTATACCTGAAGTCCATTCACCACCTTGTGTTGGGTCTCCACTCCATGAACCGTTAGAAGTTGCTTGAACTTCTGTTGATACTACGTTAGGTTCTCCTGCCCATGTTGTTTGCCATGAGTTCCAAACTGTTCCTAATGAGTTTGTATTCTCAGCAAGAACTGCATCAAAGTTACCTTCTCTGTTGATTCTAACTTCAGGTAATTGTTCTGAGTCATTCCATATATCATTCTCAGGTGTTAATTTAACTGTTCCAAAGAAGTTAAATACGTGATACGGGTTGACATTGATATGTCTTGATGCCTTATCTTGATTTACATATGTTACTTGGTCATATGGTAAAGTAATTAAGTCTCCAGTCTTTTGGAAGTTTTGAGATAATGCAGAGTTAAACTCAATATCAAAGAATTGAGAATAAGACTTAGGTCTCATTGCACCAAGTTTTGTGTCGATTGCAACTTGATAATCGGGATGGTTTACATCACCAACTCTATGTCCTCTGAAATTATCTACTAAGAAACCTGACTTGAATCTATCGAAACCATCAGCATCTAAAACCTGTTTTGTTTGTGTATCTCTTTCTAATAAAGATAAAGATGTAATTCTTTCTAAGTTTGTGACACGGTTATTAATCTTACCGATGTCTTTCATTGTAAATCTTCTATGGTCTTGTGACCTGACTCTAATATCTTTTAACTTGTTTGTATAAGCAGGTATTTTAAGTTCAAATAATTCTATTGCTTCATCAACTGCGTTTGGTTTCGTTGGTGTTAATGAAGGTATGCCTGAAGATATTTGGAATGCACCTGATTTGTGTAAGAACACTTTGTCGATTCTTCCAACATAAAAACTGATATCACCTACTATACTACTTCCAGGCACTGGTGTGTCTTGTGCAACAGCACCATTCGAACTTGAGAAATCTCTACTTTCATATTTGAAAGGAGATACAGTAATACCACCTGAAAGCGAATCTGATATATCAACTGGTGAAGTTGGATTCATAGTTGCTGATTCAAAACCTGATGTTCCAATTATGTCTGCGACAACTGGTCTACAGTCAACTGCATCTGATAATTCGAATGTTCCATCGGGTTCTAATCCACCTAAGTCTACTCTGTTTGGAGAGTATACTGGGATATCACCATAGTCGATTGATGAATATGATTCAACATCAAAGTAATCACCAGCACTAGATGTGAAGTAATCAAATAATATTAAGAGTTTACCTGTTGGTGTTGGAACTCCAGTCTTTCTTACTAGTTTACATAAGTCATAGTAACCATCTCTTTGACCATCATCAAAGGTAAAGTTGTTTTTGATATTGGGTGAACCTACTGCAATGTTTGAAAGTGTTGCAACACCTGAATTAGTTTCACCAACCACTGATTCACCATCTGTAAATGTTCCACTAATGTAATAGTAGTAATATGTTGAACCACCTGAAGTGATTAGTTTTGCCCTTGCACCTGATGTTTGTCCTTTGACAATTTCATGAACTGAGAATGAACCTGAACTTACTGTAAAGGTTGCACTTGCTGGTAATGGGTCAGCACCACCAACACCTTCATAAATTCCATGAATTTTAAATACATCTGCAACACCTAATGATATTTCTTTATCATTGTATGCAGTTCCGTAGAAACCACCAGCACTTCTTGCACTTCCTACTTGTAATAATCTTGATTGGTTAAGTGTCTTTTGTCTTGATGTTTGTGTTGTTAAACTTGTTGTATTCTTCTGAACAGTATATGATACTAATAGTTTTGCATCATTGTTATCAGCAGGAACAGTCAATGATAATGTCTGACCACTACCTGAAGAAGCAGGTGTTCCACTTAATGTTGTTACATCGATTAAGTCACCTTCTGCAAAAGATGTTCCAGCAGTATTTCCTGAATCTTGTTTGATACATGCAATGTTAAAATTATCAGTGCTTCTGTCACCGAATGTTGCATCATCACCTGTTGATAATGAGAATGCGTTTGATGTTACTGTTACAATCTCTTGTCTTTTAACTGTTACAAAGTCACCACTATGTGTCTTAACATAGTCTCTTGGCCATGCGAAGATAGATGCAGTTTGGTCTTGGTCAATTAATCTTGCACGTCTTCTAACTGCGTTACCTGTAAATGCAACAGAACCATTTGAAGTTAATGTTAATGCTGTATCACTTGTTACTGAAGAAACTATTCTTTCTGTTCCTCCACCGTCTACTATCACGTCACCTTCTTTTAATTCTTTTGTAAACTGAGTTGCGAAACCTGTAACAGATGTATTAGTTCCGATGGTGACTGTTCCAGTTAGAACTTTATCTGAATCTAGAACAACATCTGCAGTAAAGTCTTCGTTTGAAGATGATGTAGCATTTTGTGCAACACCTCTTGCACGGTCAATATTGTAATTTCTAACTGCAGTTAGTGTTGTTGTCCCTGAGGTTGCACCTTCAGTTGTAATTGTATCTCCACTTCCAAATGTTCCGACAACATCATATACTAATATTGTAGAACCACTGTTTACTGTTTCTGCAATAATACCAGTTGCACCTGAATTACTTACAAGTTTATCTCCAGCAGTAAATATTCCACTTACTGTTCCTGATAATTTTGTATACATTTTGATATCAAATAGGTATACGTTGAATACTGATGAGTCTGCAAAGATACCACTTGATACAGAACCAGTTTCTAAATCAACACTTCTTGCACGTGCAACACCGATACGTCCACTTGTTGGAACTGTTCCACTTGTTGGAGTTGAATCTAAAAGATAGATTTCGTTATGTGGTGTTGGGCCTGTCTCATTTCCAAACTCAGGGAATGAGTGTGTATTTTTAACTTTTAATTTATTACCTAGTCTAACTGGTGTATTTGTATTTGCAAGTGATTGTGTTGACCTTGCTTTGTTTATTGATAAGTTAGTAGTTCCTACTTTATCAATTTCAAAACCTTTAACATATGCTTTACCAGGCGATACTTGGAATACAAACTTGGATTCATCTCCACCATTTGCAAGGGAATAGAAACCTCTATTAATACCTGTATCTAAATGGTCTCTGATTGAATGTGTATATTGTCTTAATACAAAATCACCATTCGCATCAAATGTTCTTCTTGCCATTGCATTCTGAATTTCAGAATACATAGGTTTACTAATTTTAACTTCTAAGATACCTTTGTTAACTCTTGCAAGTTCAATAAAGTCTGTATCTTCTGTTGAGTCTAGAGTATATTTTGCAAGTGTAAGACCCATTTTAAGTCTGTCAGCACCAGCAGCATTCTCGTTTGTTGTTCCTTGTGAATTATCTAATAGAGATGAGTCGTCTGCAGAAGATATAAGTGATTCTGAGATTTCTAAACCAACTCTATAAGAAGGTTTACCTGAATACTTTTCTAAAATTAATGTTTGTTCATCAACCTTACAAAAGAATCCTCTAACAAAGACAACACCTTCTGTTATACTTGCAATAGAAGCACGACCAATTGGTCTTTCTGTAGTTACTTCAACTGTAAACTCATTATTGTTACCACTGACTGGTGTAATTGTTCCATCTTCACCAAGTGTAACCTCTCTTAAATCTTCGTTACCATAGAATACTGATGAGTTTGCTGAATCTGTTCCTTGAGATAGGAATTTAACAAATAGTGTTAACTTATCATCTGAAGTTTCTGCAGATGAGTTGAATACTTGTGCAACAACACCTGAAGATTTACCTTGAATAAATTTTTGGTGGAATGATGTTCTGTAAGACTCTACTGAAGAATCACCTGCTGAGTTTGGATTCGCACTTTTACACTTGACATAATACATTTCCATGTCTATGTCTGATTCAGCACCAGTTACTAATGAACCCTCCTCAAAAATATGTGAACCAAATCTTTCTATTTGGTTTTGTAAAATAGATTGAGTCTGAGTTAATTCTCTAGATTGTAAAGGACGACCTGCCCTAAAAAGAACTTTTTGAAATTTCTTATCTTCCGAGAAGTCATCGTAATATGGTGATATGTTTAAATCAGTTTTCTCTGGCATAATTCCTTAACCTGTTTTAGGGGACATAATTGTCCCCAATATTACATTTCGATAATTAGTTTAATATCTTCAATTTGGTCTGAAGCACGTGTTACAGCACCTCTGTTCTCAAGATACAACATGTTACCAGTAAATCTTTCCACTTCAGGGAAAGAAGCACTTACTGAGTTAATTGTTCCAATTGAGACACCATTTTTGTAAGCAGTTCCACTTGAGAAGTTTACATACTCACCACCACTGTTTGCCTGTGGTAAAAACGATACTACGTTTCCGTTGATTGAAGTAATGATACCTACTGCAACTGAATCACCGTTTGAAGATGCATCCATTACAGTATCATCTACTGATAAACCTGAAACGTTTGATAGTGTCATTTGACTTACTGCCGAAAGAGTTGTTCCTGTTGCAACTGTTGTTGTTCCTGCTGTGAATGGGTCTTGTAATAGACCAATTCTTCTGAAATCGTTATCTGTTGGGAAGTCACCTGAACCTTCGTTGAACTCGAATCTTGAGTTAACGATTACATAGTTTCCACCTAGTTCTTCAACTGCGTCAGCACCATGTCCATTCATAGGTGAAATTACTGGAACAACTACTGCGTTTGAACCACTACCGATTCCTGAGATACTATCGATATCAATTGATGCACGTCTGTAACCTGAACCATAAGCAGGTGAACCACCAGCAGTCATTGATACTGAAGTAACAGAACCACCACCGACAACAACCTCACAAGTTGCACCTGAACCATCTCCGTCCACTACAACTCCAGTGTATGTTCCGTTAGTGTAACCTGAACCACCGTTAGAAACTCTAACGTGATAAATTGCACCGTCAACTGCAGAATTCTCTACATCCCACTGAGCAGAACCATCGTTAGTTGCAGAAGAACCTAACTCACCGTTAGTTCCTGAACCACCAACTCCTGTTTTTGCACCCAATGTTTTAACTGGGATAAAGTCTGAGGTAACATATTTAATTGTATCTGATGCAGAAACAGAGAACATATACTTCCAAATATAACCGTTGGCAGCGCCTGTATCTGAAGTATAAACTAAGTCTGTTGCACTTGTTCCTGTTGGTTTAACAGTTGATTCAACTGTTGCACCGTTTGAATCTCTACCAGTTCTAAGACATTTATAGACGTTATAGTCATCTGTCATTACATAGAACCTTGCATCCCATAAATTGTTTGAACTGTTTCCTGTTGAAGTGTTAGATGCACTGATATCATGACCGTATTCGTCATATGTTTGACCTGAAGTCCAGTCATATCTTGTGATACCATGTGATACATCAGAAATACCTACTTTCTTAAGTGAAAGCATGTCTGAAAATGCATCCATTTCCTCACTAACACCGTTTACTGGTGTTGGGGGTGAAGTGTCATCCGTCCATGGATAAGACCTTCCTATAAAAATATACGTTGATGAAGCGGATTCACCAAAGTCCTCTCTGAATTGTTTCGCATTGTGAGTTCGAAACTTCTCTGTTATGATTGCTGCCATTTTAATTTATCTCCTCAGATATTTATATACTATTTATAACACTATGCAGACTTAATGTAAGAACTAAATGCAAAATTTGTTCTTTGATTCGCATGTGTTTCAAAAGTTGGTATGTATCTCTTCGGATACATATCGTTTAAATCGTAAATTCTTATTCCTTCAGGTATGGATTCTTCACTTAGAATGCTTCCATAACCATCTTCCATCAAAATATCATCCTCATCTGTTTCATCTTTGAGGTAATATGATATTCTGTATGTGTTTTGATTCTGTATTATATTTAGACTCTTCTTAGTAGACCCAAGAGGAGCATAACTTGCGTTTGAGTTCTCTGAACTATGTTCGTCAACGATAGGACTTCCATCTTCTGCAATTAATCTATCTCCGTTTTCAAATAAAACGAATTTATCATTTACTTCGATTGAGTTTTCAGTTACAAAATAGAATATCTCTTCGTCTGTTGTTGCTGATTCTAATCTTACAGACTCACCATCTTCCATTTCAAAGAAGTCACCAAACACACCTTTGACCTCTGCGTTGATTCTAGGTTCACCTCTTAGTAAACATATCTCATCTTCCAACTGAATTAGACCACCATCTTCTAAAATAAGTTTCTCATCGACTGGTGAATAACCATATTGTATCTTACCTTGGTCTGCTGCGATGAATTTTCTATTATGATAATCTAATACTTCGTCTGTATCTCTTAAATTGACTGAACCGATACTTCTTACTTCACCCCTTGCAATAGGAGTGTTGATAGGTGTCTCATCAAAAGACTGTATCTTAATAATATTAACGTGTCTGTTTCTATGTGATGAATCACCATACTCTGTTCTTGGTTCTGTAATTGAACCACCCGTTCTTGGGTCTGTATTTGCAGTTGGTTGACCTGCTTCATCTAATGATAAGAGTGCGAATCCACCTTCAGGCCCTGTTGATGTCATATCTGCATGAAGAATCCATGTTCTCCATGAGTTAGAGAATGCATCAGGCCCAGTGTTTAGAACTGGTTCTAATATAAAGATAACTGTTTTAATACTTGATATCTGATTCTCTACAACTGTATTAATAGAGTTAGTGATACCAACCTCACCAAAGAATACATGTCCAGCAGGGTGAATCAAGTCTTTCAGTATAGACCTATACTTGTTAATAGACTCACCTACTTTTACAACATAGGAGTGTGTTTGATAATACGAACTATCTTGTAAATGTGCTGATTGAGCATTCAATGCACCTTTGTCGGTGATAAATTGTTCTTGCATTTTACCCTCACCACCGAACTGACCTCTTGCGTTGTAAGGATTATTTTTAAGAACATCAAAGTTATCATTTGTATTAAACTTAACATTTTCACCTTCAAGGAAACAACCCTGTAGGTTTGTGTAAGTCATGATGTGTCTGTCTGCATCGTATCTTAAAACCTCTGCAGTAGTCCCTGAGACCTCGCCAGTGAGTGTCAAACCTTTAAAAGGTGTTGACGTTGGAGTTGTAATCAACATAGGATAGTAAGAGTCACTTGAAACAATACCGTTCATTGTGAATTTACTACCTTGATTGTAAATGTTTACAGACCTTACACCACCAATGTTATCTGAATATGCAAATAGTTTTGCACCTGTTCCACTAGATACATTTGCTTGTAATAATGCTCTTGTTGTGGTGGATGTCTGACCAACGATTGTTTCAGTTTGTTGGAAAGCACCTGTATCTGTATCTAATCTTTTTACAACTAATCTACTCTTATCTGATTCGACACGAATGATAGTAGCAGTTGCATTTGAGTCTTGTCCTTGAACAACTTCATCTTCTTGGAATCCTGATACATCTGCAAGATATAAGAATCCGCCTGGATTTACTTTAGGAACTTGTGTATATCCTCCACCACCGTTTAGTATTTTAACACTTCTAATGTTTCCTACAGTAGTTTCTAATGCAAGAGGGTCATCATTCTCATATACAAGTCTATTGAAATCTGTAAAGAACTCTACACGTTCTCCACCCGACAATGCATTTGTAAATGTTACCCTGTCATTTTTTGAAGTGTAATCACCTACACTATAAGAAGTTGAAGGAGTTTGTAAAATTCCGTCTACGAAAACTTTTAATTCATTATCATTAAAAATTATAAGTTGACCGAACTTATCTCTAACTCCAGGCCCACCATAAAGTGATTGACCATTGACACCATCGAATTCATAGTGACCAAATTGTGTTTGTGCTTCGAGTAATGCCTCATCACCAACAGCACCAATGATTGCTTCTGCACCACCACCACTGGTTCCGTCATTATCAAAGACAATTAAATCTCCTGCCTCATAGTTTTGTCCACCATCTTCGATATAGATGTGTTGAACTTCACCTTTTGATAATCCGTCAACTCTTGTTCTACAATTTTCTGTAGAATTATTTGCGATGTCCTCTTTACTTCCTTGGAAATTTATGTTATCATTAAAAGAGTATAGAGAACCAAGTGATGCATATTCTAAAAGAAGACCGCCACCATGATTTGCACTTTGTAATAGGTTTTCACCCGACAATGCAACTGAAGGATTTGCAGTCAATGTGATTTCATCATCACTTAAAATTTTATTTACTGTAACTGTATAAGTTGTATCTGATACAACATAAGTTAATATATCACCTTCTGATACTTCTGATAAGAACTTACTTCCTGAACCTGATAATGTTGTTGAATCTGTTGTAAGTGTAAGTGTTCCAGTTAAGAAATTATTTTCTAAAAGAATATCTCCGTCATCATCGTGTGCAACGTATGTTGCTGAAGAGTCATTTGACACTCCATTGATAACACCTATAAGTGTTCCTTTGTATTCTGTTAAACCGTCTCTATCGATAAACGTAACTTCACTTCCTTCAGTGAAAGTTCCAATATGATTCTCTGTAATTTCTAATGAATATCTTTTTTCTGAAACTGAATCAACGAATACATTCTCTACAACTGCTTCTGCATCTATAATTGTAGAACTACCAGGCCTAAATTGAATCATTCTATCTGTTGCAACTGGTGGGCCTGAAGTTACTTGAACTCGAACCCTTCTGACTTCATTATAATCTGATTCAGAAACATAGATTGTTTCGTTGTCGGGATATCTTACTTCTGCATCTTGACCATACAGTAATTTCATTAAGAATTTTACTGAGTCTGCAGTTCCTTTATTTTGATAAAGGTCTTTAATGTGTTTGATTGTTAATCTTTTGTTTGCAGTATCACCAATATCCAATGAAGGGATAAAGTCATTTTGGAAATACTGTAAAAACTCTTCAGACGTTGTATCAATATCTGAAGTTTGTAGTAATCTGTTGTTTGCTTCTAAAGCATTTTGTTTGTATGAACCAATAACACCTATTTGATTCGACTCTCTACCAGTAATCTTTTCACCACTAGAGAATCCTTCACCTAATACGGAAGATATGTGTAAGGTGTTTCCGTGTATAACATTAATCTTCGCAACTGACTTCGATTTACTACCAACAATATATTCACCCTCTGTAAAAGGTGATGCAGTTTGATTGGTATTAGTAACTGTTGATTCGAATGCAATTCTTGAAGAGTCTTGGTCGGGTGAAGGTGAGACGGTGCTAGTTTCCAATACCATGGAACTAACACCATCTTCTAATAATAGAGTATCAATCGTCTCTTGAGATTCAAGAGTGATTATTTCTGACTCTAAGTATTCGGTATATGCATTCAGAAAAGACTCAAAGACAGGCGCTTCCTCACGAATAAAATCGGGAAGAATCGTTCCTAGTCTATCTTGAAGACTTTCTGAATCTTTATGCATATTATGCTACCGTTGCACCGTAGTTTGAAAGGACAAACCATCCACTTCCATCCCACATAAGGATACAAGCATCACCTTGTGTATTGAAGGTGATTGATGATAAGTGTGATTCGTATGAACTTGTGACATTCACAACAGCGTCATAACTTCCTCTATCTTTCATCCAAATTGCTTTCAACTGACCAGTATCAGTTCCATCATCTAATGTGAAAGTAACTGAACCTGAGAAACCTGAACCATCAATTGCAGTTGCAAAAGAAGATGCAAGGTTACTTGCAGTTGCAGTTAATGTTGTAATGTCATCTACTGCAAGGTGAGTTGGAATGTTTTCAAAAAGTTGACCGATAGTCATCTTTTTGTTGACGGGTGTTCCGCCAGGGTTATCTACAATATGTAGTAAGTCATCAGCACCGATTTCAGAATCTGCTACCGCTGTTAATGCACTAATTTTTTTATCTGCCATTTTAGTTTACTCCTATAAAAACCAAGTTAATGGGATGCTACTTCAAGCACGGAACCTACCGTCTTGAATCACTTATTTCATTAATAAGAAGCACTAGATGTGGATTGATAACCAACTCCAGCACTTGATTCACCACTTGCGATGGTGTCAACTTCACCTTTGACCGAAATAGACTGTTGGTCGATATCAATGAGAGCGCCTCTCGTTGCGACCACATCCGAACTACTTGGGACTACGGTAAAGTTAATAGAGTTATCTGCATTATCTGTCTCCGTAAAGAAGATACTGTTGATAACAATTTTTCCAGTTGAATAATCTACTGTTCCAGCAGTATTATCCTGATAAATTCTAGTTGAACCTGACAAGTAATATCTTCTTAGATTTCCTTTTCCGTCATCATCGAAGAACTGTAGATTTACTGAATCACCTGAAACTTTAAAACCTGTTGTGGATACTATTCCACCTGAATTTGCATTGTGTCCACTATGTGGATTGTATAATCCGTTTCCGAATTCTATTGTGACACCTCTTGAAGTGTCTGTCTTAACCTTTACTGCTCTTCTCAATCTAATGTTTGTAATATTAGAGAGTATAGCACTATTTGAATCATCGATTGCACGAACAATGTTTGAGTGTCTAAAGATTGAGTCGAAGTTTTTTAAATTTGTTGAGTCAAAGTCGTTGATTGCATTTGTGACCACTGCTTCTAATTCTCCTTTAGAAAGTTCTGTTGCGTTTGCGTTATATTTGAATGTTGTTGAAACTAATATCTTAATGATTTCAGGGTCTACGATTGTAGGTCTTACTGTCAACATATTTAGACCCTTCAAACTATTTACTACTGTTTTCTTTTCTGTCTCTGATAGATAGTCTGAGTTCTTTGGTTTGAGTGCAACAAACACTTTACCATACTCGGGTGGGTCGTTATCTTCACCACCCCACACTGCAACTGCATCTGCGTTTGGATAGTATTCTGAAATCTTTGCTTTATAGTCGTTAAGTGTTACAAGTCTATTTTGAGAAGTGTAAAACTTTGTTGCTTTAAACTTGATTGATTCGATTGATTCTTTTTCTCCACCACCACTTGCATTTGATACAGTTGTTACTACATCATTTGAAAAACCATTGACTGCATTTTGCATTATAAAGTTTTTAGCACCATTTGCATGGAAGTCGTTTACAACAATATAAGTTACAGTGATAATATCACCGTCTAATAATTGATTTCCTAATACTCCATCACCAAAATAGATTTCTCTAAATCCATCTTCGTTTTCTTGTTCGTAAAATACTTTTGAAGTTGTTGTAATATTAGATACGTTTGTTGACAATGTATATGCAGAAGATACTCCACCTGAGTTAACTGCAACATTGATATATTGTTTATCAACTCTCTGATTAGATAATACAAATTTCTGATTCTGTATTTGTGAATCATATACGAATGTATCTGAAGCATATGTTCCTTGAACAAGATTGACATCTGTATAGTTATATGTTGTTCCGTTTTGTGAAGGTTGGACTGAAGAAGGAACTACAAACTCGTATGTAGAACCATCGTATACTGTTGTGAATATATTACCACGTGGGATAACCATTTCACTTGTTGTCGGGTAAGTTGAATCTGCATTTCTAACGTTTTTGATTTCGACATTGACAATTGCTTTTGAACCTGTTTCTGAACCAGGCACAAAACCTAAATCTTTTGCACGGGATACAACGTTCTTTCTGATTTGAGCAGAATCTAAGAACAGTTCACTACCAGCAATATTTGTATTGACTGCAGAAACATGAGCAGCATAAGATAACATATCAATCAATACTGACATGGTCGACCCTTCGAAGTCGTAGTCTTTAAATTTATCTTGTCCTTTTAAATAATCTTTGATACCTAAAGCGATATCGTCAAAATCTGTATCTGTAACGTTGATTTGTGAACTCTTAATTGCCATTATCGTGCCCTACTTACTGTTAAACTTAACTCTTGATTCCTAGAACCATTTACTATACTATAAAAAATAGTCAATTCAAGAGTATTGGTATTCATACCTTCGTTATTGACTCTTACTGAAACATCTCTAACTCTAGGTTCGAATGTTCGTATTGTTTCTGATAATTGTTCCGATACTTTTCTTAATCCCCTATCAGTGTCTAAATTGAATAATAGTCCAATCAAGTTTCCACCGAAGCCTGGTTTAAAAGGTCTCTCATAATAGTTCGTCAATACAATATTTCTTATTGCTCTACGAACTGCATCTGTATCAGTTTTACGAGTCACATCACCCGTGATTGGATGAGGAGTGAATTGCAAGTTCAAATCAGAATACAAATCCTTCTTTGCGACTGTTTTACCTTCGTTGACTACGTAATCTACCATAATACTATTTATACAAACTAATCAGGTTTCTTTGTCTTTCCAGCAGAAGAACCTGAGGCAATTGTATGTGTATGTGTTGAAAGTTTGACACCCTTACCTGTAACTTCTCCACTTGCAGTAATACTACTTGAATTTGTCTGTTTACCACTGACATCTAATGTTGATTGTAAAGTAGTTGCATCTGATACTGTTAGTGTTCCAGTAATTGTTGTGTCCGATATAATTTCTGTTGTGCTATTACCAGTAATTGTAATCTTACCTTCTGATAATACATCTGTTGTTCCTTTGAGAATATCTGCTTTAAGATTTCCTTCTGTAATCTCTGAGGTGACATTACCTTTTAACACTTTCATATCTACATTACCAGTGTTAACATTGATTGTCACATTTCCTTTCTCTACTGTAAGGTCTGCATCTCCAGCAATATAAATTTTATCGTTCTTTGCAATGATTTGATAATTGTCGTTGACGATTCTTTGAACGACACTACCATCGGGATGAACTTCTTGGAATGTTCCTGACCTATGTTCGATTGCAAGTCTCTCTGCATCAAGTGTATCGTCCACTTCTATGACATGACCTGACTCAGTCTCTATAACTTTGTTATAAGGATACACTGGTTTTGCAACAGAAGGAATACCACCGACTTCACTCACATCTCTCGGAGTGTAATCTGCTGTTCCTCTTGCATAAGTTGACAAATCTGATTCATCGGTGTATAATGGATAGTAAGGTAAATCATCTACAGTCAACTCAGGATTGGTGATAGTAGAACCTGTTGCATCATATTTAATTTCTAATGATTCAGGTTTCTTTGGTGCTGTATCTAATGCAGTTGTTAATCCAAAAGTTCTAAGAGGATGTTCAACAGAGTTTGCACCATCGGGTTTATCTGTATAGTCATCAAGTGTCAATCCTCTTGGGTCATTAAACCCTTTACCGATTCCTCTTTCTAATAATTCATCAGTAATAGTTTCTTTATATCCTGCTTGTGATATACCAGTTGCAACACCAGTTACTACAAAGTCTTGCATGAATTCACTGTCTCTAAAGAATCCAATTACCGTAGACCCTTCTACGAGTCCGTGTTGTGTTCCAAAACCTGAAAGTCCACCAGCAGTTGTTGGTAGTATAACTTGTGACCACGATAAATCGGGAGTTGCAATTAATGATTTATTATCTGTATGGATACCATGAACCCTAACTCTCACTCTCCCAATCATGAGAGGGTCTTGTCTATCTTCAACTATTCCGTAAAAGTATTTCATCACATTTCCTCAGGGCCTTCCATGTTTTCTTGTGGACTGATATCTCTCAAGTCTACTGCAAAACTTTCTTTAACACATTCCATAACTAGTTGACCTGTATTCGATGTTGGATTGGCATTGATTGCAATATCAGTAATCAAATATCTTTTGTCGTTTGCTTTATCATCATTTTGATTTCCTGTTTCAGGTTCAGGTATTTCTAACACTACAATAGTTCCAACTGATAAATCTGTTCTCAATGGAATAGTCACTACAATTTTATGTTGTTGTAATATCTCTAACATTGCACGTCTTTCCAATCTTGCATTATCAGATGTTTTATGTCCTTCAAAGTTTTCTTTCTCTGTTATATCTGTTGAATTATCAAAAGGATGAAGTGTAGTGTAATCGTATAACACTATTGAATCAGGAACTTTGTTTGGTGCAAGGTCGACATCCACTTCAGTTACTTCAGGTGATACTGTTCTATCTATTACTTCACCAGTTGTCAAAGTCTTTTCTAAAAATTCTTTTTTACCGTCTGTTAAAATCATAGGAACACCTGATAAGTGTTTACCTCTATCGAAGGTTTCCTCCATATCATAGTATACATCTTCTTCTATTTTTCTAACTGGGTCATATACTTTCATACTCGATGCATAAGCACCACCGATAGTTCCTCTAAGTGTATCAAAGATTTGTGGTTTGTAAAAATTTATAATTTGTGTATTCAAACCTTCAGCTGCGTTGATATCAATTTGTTCTGTATCGAGTGTTCCTGACCTTGGACGTTTTGAGAAGGTTAATGGGAACTCTGCCTCAAACATTTCATCAATTGATTTGAATCTAAATCCACCATTAAGTGTTTGGTAAAAGAACATGCCGTTTCTATATGATGGATTGGGTGACTTATTTGCATTGTTTATAACATAATCCATGAAACTTGAAACAGTCCAATTAGGACAAATAAATTGCATATTCTCAGGAAGTGTTTTTTCCCAGTGGTCAAACTCTTCAGGTTGGATATGTGCTTCATCAATCAACATGTTTTGAAGCATTTGGTCATATGAACCTCTCAATACTTTACTAATTCTTTTTCTTCTTGTAAAGAACATACGTGGGTCGCATAAAGATAACACATAAGTGTTTAAACTTTCTTTTGGACTGTTAACGTTTTTTACTTTATATACTCTGAGAGTTTTATCAATCGAGAATTCATTTTCAGCACTGTCACCAACACCTTCCACTTGTTTCATATTGATACGGACATATTCTTGACCCGTCATCTTAAAGTTTTTGATTAGATTTAGACCGTCAAATATAGATACATCACCAGTAATAAATTTTTTGTATATACTTTCATACAGACTAAACCCAACACAAAGGTTAGTGATATCTGTAGACTCACCATCTTGATTTACCAATGTTAGGGCGTCTAGGTAAAAAGCACCCGCTTTAAAATTTTCCATAGTTTACTTGGATATCACTCTTTCAAATTGTGATACTATCTGTCTTATGTAGTTTGGTTTAATAATTTTAATTGTTCTTTTCTTTTCGTTTTCTTCTTGTTCAACTTCGAAATTAGTAACTGCAGTATATCCCTCTGCTGAATCAGTTCTTTTAATACCATCAGAATTCTTATAATGATTTGGTGCATCGGATGGAGTCAATACAGAACTAACTGTAAATGATTTTGAACTATTTGAACCAGTTACTATATCTCCTATTGAGAATGTATCTACGTCTACTCTTATTCTTTTGTGTAAAGGTTCGACACTTAGAACGTGTCCTGATTTAGTTGAATTAGTTATCTTCTCTCCGACTAGAAACTTACTTGATGTAGTTATGATATCAGAAGTCTGAGAACCAACTAGGTATTGACCACTGTATTTTTTGGAGATATAATTATTAAAGGTTTCACTATCTTTATACCAATCATAATAATTATCTATTTCGTTTACTAGAAAGAACACCCAGTGTAAATCACCATCACCATAAAGTTTGGTTGCTAATACATCAGGTCTCTCACCGTCACCCAAATCGTATAACTCATATTCAATGATTGAATCTAATTTTGCAGAATCAATCTTTGCCTTACGAAAGTAATCTTTGACTGTAACAAGTTTATCATTTAACTTGTATTGTATTTCAGGTATATTTGCAAATAGTTTATTACTCATTATCCACCCGTCCTATTTGTATCGAGAAGACTGATTTGTCCTTCACCTATATCTTCAGGTGGAGAAATTCTATCAGATGTTCCACTTGCAGCAATCTGTTGATAGGTTTCTTGTGTCAATATCTTAATTTCAGTTACACCTAAATCCATAGTGACTGATACTGGTTGTCCGTCTTCAAATGTTGCAAACTTTTCACCATACTTTACATTACAATCTGTAATAACACAAGGTAAGAAACCATCCATAGTTTTTGCAATATCACCATTCCATTTTATATCAACTATATTTGGATAATTGAAATAGTTTTCTACGTCTGCTGAAGATTCATCTGAACCAAACGTATCAGGTAACATAGCAGTTTTGAAATTCCATATAATGTCATTTACTCTTGCAGCTTCTTTTTTAGACCTAGGATAAAATGAAAAATTAAAATTGAAAGACCTAAATTCAACTCCCTCTAACATTTGTTCTTTCATAGGGTTGACTGCCTGACCCTGTGTAAAGTTGACAAGGTCTCCAGTCATTTTATTTGCTAATGAATTTAATCCACTCGAAACAATTGCATTTAGACCGTCAAAAAATGCATTATCCTTCATGGACATTCCTACATTCTCACCACCTTCACCGATTGCACCTGTATTTCTTCCTATCAATGACCTTGCAGCAACACCAACTCCTTTTGCACTATACGATACTTTTGCATCGTTACTTATACCATTTGGAACATATAATAAAATGTCTGTTTGTTTATCACTTAATAAATTTTTACCGTTCTTAGTTCCTCTATTTCTTCTAGGTCTAATATTGAACTCGAGATAGTTATATAATTCTTCATCTAGTGGATATTTTAATTCTATAGTTTGTGCCTTTGGTGGTTGTTTTGCAACTCGTAAACTCTTTGCTTTGTTTGTAGCGTCTTGATTCTTCTGTAAACTTTGTCTACGTTTATCTAATTTTCTTTTTGCTTCTTCTGCCTGTTCAACCAACTTATCTACATTTGCAAGATATCCCTTACCCTGTATTTTGGATTTGATTCCTTTAACAGAGTTTATTGCAGATGTTGCTTGATTGATTTTCGATAATAATTTGTTTATTGATGCCATGTATAAATACCTATAATACTATGAAGGTTATATCTATTTATGTCATACAGTGGTAAGTTTAAACCGAAGAACTATAAAAAATACAAAGGAGACCCTACAAAGATATTCTATAGGTCACTTTGGGAACGTAGATTCATGGTTTATTGCGATAACAACGATAAAATTATTGAATGGGGCAGTGAAACAATAATCATTCCTTATGTATCTCCCGTGGACAAAAGACCTCATAGATACTTTCCCGACTTCTATATAAAATATGTCAACTCAAAAGGTCAAGTGATTAGAGAAGTCATAGAAGTCAAACCAAAACGACAACTCAGTCCACCCAAAGAACCAAAGAGAAGAACAAAGAGTTGGTTAAACGAAGTGAGAACTTATATGGTCAATCAAGCAAAGTTCAAAGCTGCAGATGAATACTGTAAGGATAGAAAATACAGTTTTAGAATATTGACCGAAGACCACCTAACATGAAAAAACTAATTGCATTTGATTTAGATGGAGTTTTAATCAACTCCATTAAGAATATGGAACACTCATGGAGTGTAGTATGTTCTCAACATAACATTAATGTCCCCTTTTCCGAATATAAAAAAGGTATAGGAAAACCATTCTTTGATATACTGGACGAGTTAGGACTAACTGACTCACAACAACAAATCAAAAATACTTATGATGAAGCATCAAACATGATTCTTGACGAAGTTGAGATATATGAGGGTGCAATTGAAACACTTGAAGAGATAAAACGAAAAGGATACAAGATTGCAATATGCACATCGAAGGATATAACAAGAGTTAAGAAGGTTATTGCAAGTCTTATACTAGACGGAAAGAAATTTCCTAAGTTTGATTACGTCTGTTCACCTAAACAAGGTCTTAGAGGAAAACCTGCCCCTGACCAACTACTAAATACTATCGCATTCTGTAATGTAGACCCACACGAAACATACTATGTGGGTGATATGGAATCAGATATGTATTGTGCAAACAGAGCAGGTGTAGATTTTATACATGCAGAATATGGTTATGGAGAAGTTGAGTGCGAAGTCTCAGTGAAGTCGATAAAAAATCTAATCTCGTTGTTGGATTAATACCAGCAAGGTGGAAATCCACACGATTTGAAGGTAAACCCCTTGAACTTATAAATGGTATACCCATGATTCAAAGGGTTTACAATCAAGCAAGTCTTGCAGAGACACTAGACACGATTGTTGTTTTGACGGATGACCATCGCATCTCCACATATTGTTCGCAAAATCAAATTAGATGCATTGTAATTGACACTGAGTGTCGAACTGGAACTGATAGATGTGCAAAAGTATTAGATTTGATTGATGGTCATACCTTTGTAAACATACAAGGTGACGAACCAATCATTGACCCTGAGAATATTGATGCAGTTGTCCGTGGATTGGATGATAATTTTAGTGTATCGAATGCATACACTAGGATACAAGAAGATTTTAAGTCGTTTGATGAGAATGTTGTGAAGGTTTCACTCGGAAAAGACAACACAGCACTCTATTATTCACGAAAAAACATAAGTGAGTATCAACAATTGGGTCTTTACGCATTCAAAAGACACATGTTAGGTCTATTTCCCAACTTAATAGTAGGTGAAAACGAAAAAAGAGAGAAAGTAGAGATGTTAAGATACGTTGAGAACGGTTTTTATGTTAAAATGATTGAAGTAAACGATGCTGGACTCTCTGTAGATACTCCCCAAGACCTAAAACGAGTGGAAAAATATCTAAATGCTTTACATTAACAAAAATAACCTCTATCCACTTAAAACTCAGTTCTATGAAGTGTGTCAAGTGTCACAACCAAAGATAATTACACTTGGTGAAGCGAAAAACAAAAATTTCATACCTCCAAGATTCTTTCAGGTCAACGAAACTGGTTATTGGAGTTGTCATATGTTAAAACACATAGACATAGAACCTGTAACTGCAAAAACTTTTGGTGTTTTAGGTGGAGAACAACCACACGTCCATATGTTTCAAGCAATCAAGTTAATGTATCTTATACACTGTTTCAATACAGTCGGATTTTATTCATTACCTCAAGCAATACTCAAAGATACTGGTGTATGGAAAGTCCATCCAGGCACTGTAAGAGTTAAAGTAAGTATACACACTGAAACTTACGACCAAAAGTTTATCTTTTGGGATAAAGATAATCTAATAGATTCTCCAGTCATGTCTTTTGATGAATGGTGGGGTGTGTTTAAAGATGTTCCACGAAGAATGTGGACTGATAAACTAGAAAACATTTTAGAATTACATGTTGAAGAAGATAGAGAAGATTATTATGAATGGAATGAAAGTGTTCCATCCATGTATGGATACAAACGTCCCTACTATCACGGTTCTGTTCCTGAAGAACTAAAAGATTGTTTCTCGGAATCACCTGATGTGCCTGTGCATGTCGAAGGTGATATTAAAAACAACATGAAACACTTCCTAGATTTCAATCCAGTCAACAAATACTTTGAAAATGATAACATAAAAATCTATTGTAAAGTATAAATAGTTATATGTCTGAAAATCTAACTATACTGGAACAATACGATTCTTTATCACCTTCAGAGTTAGAAGAGAAATCAGAAGAAGCATTAGATTGGTTTAGAGAATCACTGAGAAATATAAGACTTAGTCCAACCACTCTACAAGACGAAGGTGTGTTGTTAAAACAGTCACAACCATTGATAGGAATGATGGTTATGTTTACATATGATGCAAAGACTAAAAAGAAATTACCCTATTGGGATAGGTTTCCAGTTGCAATCATAGTAGATGTTGATGAAGGGAATGATACATTTCTTGCAATGAACTTACATTACATTCAACCTCTACAAAGAGTTCAATTTTTAAGTGAACTATTTGAACTGGTAAGGGATTATGGTGAAGAAGACGGAGTTGAAGATATCTTCGCTAAAAGAATTTTCATCACATATGATTTCTTAAAAACAAGTTCACGTATGAAATATTTTAGACCATGTTTGAAAAGATACATAGGTGGTCGTATAGGAAGAGGAATTAGAGTTGTCCCATATAAGTATTGGGATGTTGCAGCAATGTTACCATCTCAACAATGGGTGGGTGCAACTGGGAATTCAGTATATGCAGATAGTAGGAGAATAATCGCAAATGCCTAACGAAAAGAATCAAGGAACAATAGATTACTTACTTGGTAACTTCAAGTCTCCAGCAATGGGTAATCAATACGAGGTTAACTTTCACTGTCCTCCTTTAGGTTTAAAATTAGAAGGAGTAAGATGCACAAGTGTAAACATCCCAGGCAGAACAGTAGAAACACAAGCAGTATCAGAATACGGTAAAGAAAGATATATGCCTACTGGTAAAGTAGATGATGGTGGTGCTGATTTCTCAGTATCTTTCATATGTGATAATGACTTCGAAGATAGACTTATTCTACAAGCATGGACTGATTTTATTTCCAACACCGATACTGCTGGAACATCGGATACACTTCCACAAATAAATTATTACAATGATTACATCGGTAGAATAGAAGTGTATCATCTTCGAAGAGACACAACAGAAACAATAAAAGCAACTTTAGAAGAAGCATTTCCTGTATCCTTTGATGCAATTGCATTATCCAATTCTGTAACAGAACCTTTAACGGTAACTATTAAGTTTCAATACAGATATTTTACAACAGAATACGTTGACCATAAACCAATGGAAAGAGAAGAACATCCAGTTTATGACGGAGATAGACCATCTCCAAATGGTCTAAATAACAGAGGTAGAAACCAATTGAATGGAGTCTTAGATGCACTAAGTGTTGCATCAAGATTTAATAATAAGTCTAGAGATATTCTCGGTAGATTATCATCACTAGACACAGCACTCTCTCAGGCCAAAAAGGTCAAGAGAAACTTCACCAACTTCCGTGGAAGATTTGGTGGTTAATATAATAATGGAGTAAATTATGGCATTACCGATACAGTCGACACCGACTTATAGGACAACTTTACCTAGTAATGGTCAAGAAATAGAATACAGACCTTTTCTAGTTAAAGAACAAAAGATTCTTGTTATGGCAAAAGAAGGTCAAAGTCAAGAAGAAATAATGTCTGCAGTTAAGAAAATGATAACTGCGACAACTTTTGAAAAATTAGAGGTTGATAACCTCGCAATGGTTGACTTGGAATGGTTATTTGTAAAAATCAGGTCAGCATCCATTGGTGAAACATCAAAGTTAGCATTTGGTTGTCCGAGTGAAGGATGCATGGAGACAGTCAAATATGACTTAAATTTAGAAGACATTAGTGTCAAAGGTGAATTGCCTGAAGACAATAAAGTTATGATTAATGATGAAGTAGGTGTAACACTTAGAGTTCCTAGTGTTAAAGATTTAGACAAGATTGATAAAATTGAAGAGGAGTTAAGACCCTTGGAAGTTGTCAAAAGATGTATTGTCAATATCTTTGATGCGAATGACGTATATGAAGGTGTAGATTTATCACCAAGTGAATTGGACGAGTTTGTGGATAGTTTAACATTCGGTCAATTAGAATCATTAGGAAATTATTTTGATGACTTACCTAAACTTTCACATGAAATAGAATTTACTTGTGGGGGGTGTGGAACCTCAAACAAGAAAAAATTGGAAGGATTGCAAAGTTTTTTTTAATAGGCCTTTCCCACGAGTCGGTATATAATTATTATAATACCAACTTTCAGTTAATGCAACACCACAAGTATTCATTAACTGAACTAGACGATATGATGCCGTGGGAACGAGAAATATACATCAAGTTATTACTTGACCATTTGGAAGAGGAAAGGCGAAAGGCGGAACAATCTAAAAAGTAACAAATAGAGGACACACTATGAGTGAAGAAAAGAAAGTTAGTCAAGGAAACGTTGAGATAGACGTTGCCAAGTATACTGAAATGGTCTTGAAGTTAGATGAAGCTCAAGACAAAATTAAAGAGATGGAGAAGATATCTAAGGAATTGCAGATTGCAACTGCGGCTGCAAAACCTAAAGAGAGGTTCTCTATCGGTGCATTATTTAGAGATGAGAATGATATCAACGAGAAATCAATCATTGGTTTCATATCATTCTTCTTGATGGTAGTCTTTGGTGTATGTGATTTAATCACTGCATTTTGGGGACAAGACCTATTAATCTCTGATACCATTTACACATCATTTGTTGTTGTAACACTTGGTGCATTTGGTATATCAGAAGCAGGAAAAGCATTCGGAAAACAGTAGGATTCAATAAATGGCAGATGACGACATACGTAAACAACGGGAAGACCTTGCTAAAGAAATAAAGGACGTTGCAGATAAATTAAAACCTAAGTTTAGAAAACTTATCAAGAATATCGAAGATGCAAATGCTCCATTAGCAAAACAAGTTGCTGATATAAGAGAAGCGAGTAAAGGAACGTATGCTGGAACTCTGCAGGCACAAAAACTAGCAAATGTTGGAGGGATAATTAGTGATTACATTAAAGACCTCGACACTTCCCTAGACACTAGTCAATTAGACCAACTCCAAAAAGTTTTGGGTGAAGAGTTTGACCTAGAAGGTTTTAGAGAATCATCTGTCAAAGTAAAACAATACGAAGAAGCAGTAATCGCTGCAACCGATGCCAGAGCAGAAAGACTTGCAATTGCAGAAAAGAAAGAAAATGCACTGGGTCAAATGGATGCTCAAATTGCAGACTTGAAAGAGAAACAAATGGAGCTCGATGGTAAGGCTCTTGTCAATGCAACAAAAGCACTCAAAGAAGCAGAAGAAGCAAGAGAAAAGAAGAAGAAAGATATTCTTGCTGGTTTCGATAGAGAACTTGAAGAAGCAAATTCTTTACTTGAAAAAGAAACAAAAACACGTAAAGAATACAATGATGAAATCAATACTAAGTTTAAAGAGTTATCAGATGATGCTGGTAAACTTGGAGTATTCTCAGACGGTCTTAAAAAACTCACTGGTTTTGACATCATGGGTCTTGCAGATGGTGTTGTCGAATCTGTCAATGCATTTGGTAAGGTTGTTTCTTTAGGTAAGAATCAAGATTTAGCAGGTGATATACTTGCTGGTTTCCAAAGTTTACCTGATAAATTTAAAGGAGTAACAGAGGGAATCGGTAAAGGAATTTCTAATTTAGGTGAAGGAATGGGTGATGGTTTAAAATCACTCAAAGGTGGTATTGCTGGATTAGGTAAAGGTATTAGAAAAACTGCCTCAGGTATGATGGCGAGTGCAAAATCTATGGGTGGTAAGTTCATAGGAATCCTTGGAAAAGGTGCAAAAATGCTTGGTGGATTTGTCAAAGGACTCGCAAGAGGATTTATGGCTGCAGGTAAAGCACTTATGGCCGCAATCACTCCATTCATAGCTGCAGCTGCAGCATTTGTCGGTGGATTACTTATGACAGCAGGTTCTATGTTATTGGCTGCAGCTCCATACATTGCAATAGGTGTTGGTATTCTCGCAGCCGCATACATGATGTATAAAGCATTTATGTATCTCTATGAAAACGTAGAGGGGTTCAGAGGATACATCGATACTGTTGTTGGTTTTATTATGAACATAGGTCAATCACTTTTTGATATCTTCTTAGGATTTAAAGATATGATTGTGGGTATCTTCACTGGTGACTTTGATATGGTCATGGAAGGACTCAAAGGTATCTTTGGTGGTCTATGGGATTTACTCCTCGCACCGTTTAAGGCAATCGGTGACTTCTTTAAGAATGTATTTGACATAGACATCGGTAAGATGTTAAAAGACTTTGCAAAAAAGATTCTGCCTGGATGGTTAGTTAAAAGATTATTTGGTGATGAAAGTTCAGAACCCGACTCAGCACCTAAGGCCGCACAAAGAGCTCTCGAAGACGAGGACACTCAAGGACTCATCAACAGAAGAAAAGCAAGAGAATCGATGGCTGACAAAGCACAATCTATAATCGATAACCGTGAAACGGAAATAAATCGTGCTATGCAAGGGTCTATTGAAGTTAACGGTAGAATGTTAGAAGGTGATGAGAAGAGAGCATATCTAGAGAAACAAGCAGATACGGGTAGATTTGATATAGACAAAGATGGTAGAGGTATAACTACTGAACAACTTCGAAATATCAAAGATAGACAAGATTTCAAAGCCATGGAAATCCAAGGCGAGTTAGACACTAGAAGAGACTATCTTAAGAAAGGTGAATACGGTGACTTCACTATTGAAGAAGACATTACAGGTTATGGTGAAGACGTTAAGGTTTATGAAGACACTGGCGATAGAGTTAAGACTGCAAGAGAAATGAAAGAAGAAGCAACTAAAGGTATGGATACGGGAATGGTAAACTCTGTAGTTAATCAAGTAAACAATAACACTTCTCAAAACAATAACACTACAATGTCGGGAACTCCAACTGCAAGTGACCCTGATAGCGGTAGTAAATTAGCAGGTGTTCCTGCTTTTGGTTAATCTAACTTATCGTAGTATTTCGATTTTCTAGTATATTTTGTTTTGTCCGAATGGACTTTTGATACACCATGTTTAGGTGTTATGACTCGGGTCTTAATTTTAGGTTCAGGTTTGCCAAAGATTTTCTCCCAATTACTTGAATAGAGTTCTTCGTTTGAGTTCCTTCTTTTAGAACCCTTTCCACCATGCCAATTACTCATCTTACTTTTCTATAACCTTTGTTTTGTGATTTAAGTAAATCTAATTTCTTACGTCTCTTCAGTCTTTGATTCTTCTCGTTACGAATCGTTGCTGGTTTGATGTAATATTTCCTATCTCTAACTTCTTGGACAATACCAGCACGTTCACACGACTTCTTAAACCTTCTCAACATCCTGTCGAAAGGTTCTACTTGGTTTGTCTTTTTGTTTTTTCTAGGTGTTACTTCCATAATATAATCCTTTAAAATAAGTGTTAAGTCGCCCCGTCACTTTACAGCATTCCCGCTCTTAACCGATATTCCCGCCTTGACCCCGAATATCTTTCCCTTACTGAGTATCCCCAATTCCTCGACCTCAGTTTGATGATGACCATCACATGGACACATTATGTATATCATCATCCCCGAATACAGAAGTTAGTCTTGTGCTAACTTCTTGAAGTAATCCATCGCATCATCATCCTCGGAACTACTTAGGGATGCTTCTGCTGATGAGATTACAGGTTCTTCTGCAACAGTCTCTTTGTTTACGTCTGACCATGGCACTTCGTCAAGGTCTTCTGCAACTGATTCTGCAGTAGAATTACTTACACTTCCAGTCAATCCTAACACTCTATCGAGTTTCTCTTTGAGTTCCTCGTAAGTTTTGAATTCACTAGGTGCAATTACATCTGACAAAGAATGAACTGAATTGTAGATTGTATTTAGTTTTTCCTCGTCATCGAACAATGGTGCGATACTATCGAACTCTGATTTATCATAGTTCCAGTAACCGTCCACTTTTCTGATTTTGATTTTGAAGTTCGCACCTTCCCTTAAATCAAAAGGATTGATTGCTTGTTCATCTTCAAAGGCAGGTGAGATAGCCTCTTTGAGTTGTTCAAAGATTTTTTTACCATATCTATACTTGAACACTTTACCTTCGTTGTCGGGATTCTTTGGGTCTGAAACAACATAGACGTTAGAAACATAATGCAATCTGCGTTTTTGTTTCCTTGCGATTTCTTTGTTTGCTTCAATACCAGTATTCCACAACTGAGTATTGTATTCTGACACTGGGTCTTTTTTGTTAAGAGTAGTCAAAGACTTCTCAATATACCAACCACCTGGCCCTTGGAACCCGTGGTCGAAGTAAGATACCCATGGCATTTCTTCACCCTCAGGTGTAGGCAAGAACCTTACTACTGCATAACCGTTGCCAGTTTTATCCAACTCGGGTTTCCACATAGTATCGTCTTGGTATGATTTTTTTGCACCCTCGGATGAAGGTGATGCAGACTCCATTGCCTGTCTTAATTTATCTAATGATGTTGACATTGTATTCTCCTATTGTATTAACATTGTATTGCATCTTATTATAATTCAGATTCTAGACCTAAACCTAGAACCCATCTATCTTCGATATTGAATCGAGACATAATACTATTATACTCGATTTTATCGAATCCATCAATGGGGTTTTTGAAAAAAACTTCCACTTTTGGATACTCTTTATTTATGTATTCTAGGAGTGCGATGAATTGTGCTTTTTGCACTTTTCCAACTGCCTGAATACTTCCATAGTTCTCTCTATAGTTGTATTGTCCTTGGAATACATTATTGAGTTCGTCAAACTGTAGTGAGTCATAACCCACTAAACATATCTTCTCATATCCATGATGAACTGCATAACCTAAGGCATACATTCCTGATAAGAGATTCTTAAATGTAGGATGAGGATATGTTATAATGTTTTCACTATACTGATTATTATATCCAGTAAAGTAAAACTTACCGTCTTGTTGTCCTGTTGTAAGTTCTGATTGTGCAACGAATGAATTACACTCTTCATCACGATACACTTCGATGGGTAAATGAACACCCATCATCATCATGTCCATTGCTTCGATTGGTAATTCATTCCATTCACCAACAGACACTTTATTAGTTTTATAATATCCCGACTTTATAATTTCATGTTGAGGCCATACGTCACCACAAAAAACTATGTCGGGAGTGTGAGTAGTGTAAATCATATTGAATCCCCACCACTCAGGTAAAGATTCTAAATCAACATTCTGTCTTGATGGGCCGTTACCAACTAAGTAGAGCATAATTCTATAAGTTCCTTTTTATAAGTGTTGTGGTCATACGATATAAAAGATTTGTATTTGTTAATTTTCAACATCACATCAGGATACACAACTTTCTCTGATATAAGTCTATCCCAATCTTTTGTAAAACCGATAATCTCATCCATGATACAAATAGTCTCTAACGATATCTTCTTCGCAAGAAACTCTTTAAGCAATATTGGATGTTGTCCGTTCTTTACTTCTAAAACTTTCTGAATGTTTCGTTTACGTAAGAGGTCACTTACCTCTGTATTAAACATGTATGATAACTTTTGATTTCTCTTCTTCCATTCTATGTAGACTTTCTCACACTCATTGTCTAACAAATCACCTGCCCATTTATCTTTGAGTGATAGGTTTGCGATATAGAAATCTTGTAGTTCGTTTTTGTAAGTTCGATATAACTTACCAAAGTGATATTTGTCTTTTCGTTTGAGGAATGAGTTGATGTCACTCTTTACCTTGCCATTGTATTTTACAAAGTCATAATCCTTAGAATAGAAGTGTAACTTTATTCCAAGATAAAGAGTGTATGCATCATATCCCTCACGACTGGTCATTAAGTTACAATCTTAGAATCAGGTGTAATTAACTCTCCAGTTGCTTCTTGGAATGCATTCTTTACATTCGTATTAGTAGGAACTACAAAAATGTATTCATTGAATAGAACTTCACTAGGACTCTCTTCACCTGTTACAGCAATTCCTCTTGCAAAACCCATTTCTCCATTCTCAGGATTCCTAATAATCATTCTAGGGTTAGTGATTGTAAGAGGTGAAAGTTCTTTTACTTTACCAACATACTCTCCACTTTGTGCCACAATTGTGACGATATCATTTACTTTCATAATTAATCCTTATAAAAACTCGTGATTGTTCCTTGTGAGGTTTTACCACGGTCAATTAAATTTAATTGTTGTGCTTCCGCCTGAAGTTTTTCTTTCAGGGGTTGCGATAACAATCTTTTTGCAGACTCAGGTTCTAAACCATTGTCTTCACAAACTCTTAAAATAGCACTCATAACATCGGAACCTTTTCCACGTGTTACAAGTTTCTCTACTGCATCGGTGAACTCTTGTTTACTTATCATATTAAATTTATTGGAGCGTGTTGGACTTCCTCACCATCATCAAAGTTTTCAATCCAATCCATCATGACTCTATAGTATGCATAGTATGTTGGACTATGTCCATTCATATCCATACCTTGTCCATCTT